>JAEEGL010506829.1_pt1 | contig 46939 bp, 44 predicted proteins | sample 9134231 | NCBI WGS metagenome assembly JAEEGL01 (sample SAMN16246548, study PRJNA631951) | gut metagenome | biome: gut microbiome; feature: rumen; material: fiber-attached | host: Bos | place: Iran: Karaj | collected 2018-10
GGATTAACATCTCCAGATGGATGATTATGAACACATATTATTCCACTTGCTGATAATAAATAAGCTTCTTTAAATATTTCTCTTGGATTAGCAACTGAATTATTAACGGTTCCAATAAATAAACATTTCTTATCTAAATAAGCCCCTTTTGAATCCAAATAAACACAGTAAAAGTATTCTTGTTTTTTATCTCCAATAATATTCTTAAAATATTCATATACTGATAAAGCATTATTAAACTTTATTTTTTTATGATTATCATTTATGTATACTCGTCTACCTAGTTCAATCGCTGCCTTTAATTCGGTTGCTTTAACTTTACCTATTCCTGGAATATTAGTTAAATAAGATAAACCAATATCCCTTAATTTGCTAATATCCCCAATCTCAGTAAGTAACTTTAATGCTACTTCCTTAACACTATATTCCTTATTTCCAGTCTTTAAAATAATGGCAATTAATTCCTCATCACTTAAGTTTTCACTCCCATAATTATATAATCTTTCCCTTGGCTTATCACTATTAGGTATCTTTTTAAAATCTATCATTATTCACCTCATACAAGTTCATACGTAGTTTCATATATATTTTATATCCCTTCATTAATAATATTCGAAAGAAAAAGAGCGCTTTACTTTTTATGTATAAATATTTACCAAAGATTATTATAATATTACCAAAAAGAAGTAAAAAAAAGAATGACATAAGTCATTCATTTATTATGTAGTAAAGGTTGAAGTTAAAGTGTTACCGGCCGCCGAAACAAACGAAAGTTGTCCAGTATATGATTTATTTTGATCATTAATTTGATTACTTCCTGGATCACTTATCCATATAACTAAATAAACATCCACTGTATTAACACTAACTGAACCATTTTCTAAAAATAATGTTACATTACTTCCACTTGATTCAAAATAATTGATCGCATTTGTATTATTATTAACGGTACCAATATCACTAAGTGCCGTATAAGTATTTCCATTAAGCGTGTACAAACGATATTTTAAGTTACTAGTCGTATATGTTGAACTAACAGTCTTCATATTACCAACCATATTTTGAGCACTACCACTATTCGTAAATCTCAAACGATATAATGAGCACAAACTATATCCTCTTGTATCTTCACACACATGTGTGCTATTAAGTGATTGAACAACCAAATTATCCACTACCGGTATCAAATTACCACTTCTAATAGTTGTCGCTTCAAGATTTACATCAAAGTTATAAGTAGATCCACCAATCGTCGTATTATTATTTGCTGCTTCTACCGATAAATATGCAAAAGTGCCACCAATAATGGTAAATATTAAGCTCGCTACAAACAATGTAATTATAAATGTTTTTTGAAATTTATCATCCATAATTATCACTCCTTAAATTATGCAGTAAACATACCAGTTACTCTTGAACCAGCTGAAGTAGTATATGTTACATCAGCACTAAAATGTCCATTGGCATCACTAGCATCTTGTTCATAACTCATATTAGGTAACCACACAATAAGTGTAAATGTTTTAGCCTCATTAGTAGCCAAAACAAAACTATTACCCAAACTCTGATCAGTTCCCGTAATAACTGTAGTTGTATCCTGATAAACATTATCATTTTCATCTAATAAACGATATTTAAAATTAGTAATATCAGTTAAATTAAATTTAATTGTTCCTGTATAATTAGTTGCCTGCCCAGCATTAGTAACCGTTATTGTATAAGCACCGCACGCACCATTATTATGAATATCTACACACGAATTTGCATAAGCAGTATCAATATCACTATCATTAGTTGGAATTAATGGCCTTCCTGTATATAAAGGTTGGACATCAAGACTAATACTAATAACTGCTGCTTCACCAGCAATTGCATCTTCATTACTAGAAACACTTACAGAGAAATATGCAAATGTTGCACCCACTAATACAATAAATAATGTTAATACTGAAATAATTGTCATAAATTTATTAGGTTTCATTCTATATCACCCTACTATAATAATATTACCAAAAAATTAACTAAATTGCAAGGTTATTCCAAAAGAAAAAAATTAATGTAAATATTTACATTAATTTTATTAGTCTCTTTATTATTTAGTATTAAGAAGAGAATGTAGCAGTTAAACCTTGACCGCCAGCAGCTTCGAATGTTACAGAGCCACTAAATGTTTTGTTAGCATCAGCACTGTCTTGTGGACTGCCAGTTTCTTCAAGCCATACAACAACATGATATGTTTCACTACCAGTCTGAGCAGCTAAAGAAACATTACTAGCAATTGTACCTGCAGTACCAGTACTATTTACAGTAGGACTAGCAGGAGCATGAGTAGCATCAGTAAGTAGTGCCCATTTCATGTTTTGAGCTTCTGAAGTTAAAGTCATTGTTCCATTAGCAGTTACGGCAGCAGCACCAGTATTAGTAATTGTAATACTATATACGTGGCACACTGTGTTATTGTTTGCATCTTGGCAACTCTTTGAAGGTGATCCAGCGCCAGTTAAAGCAGTGCTTAATTGTGATGTCCCATCTGCAACATTAAGTGGAATTAAATTACCCGTCATTTGATCTACCTTTGTAACAGTTAATCCCAATGTAGCTCCTTGACCAGTGGTACCATTAATAACAGCATTACCATTTGTAGCAGTTGCACTGAAGTATGCAAATGTTGCACCAATGATAGCTACGATTAATGTTGCTACACCAATAACTCCATAGAATATTCCTTGTCCGTTTTTGTTTTCCATTTCTATATCCTCCTTACTATCTAAATGATATCAAAATTTTAGTTAAAAATCAATATCATTTGATGATTTTTTTAATATTTTTTACACTTTTATTGTATATAATTTTCTGAAACTATCGGTACATCTGCCTTTTCGTTGTTAGTTAACCCCATTGTTGGAAGAATAATATCGTTATTTTCTTCTGTTGCTTCTTCTATTTGTGATAAGACACTTGTTGGTTTAACAGTACCTATATTATCTACTCTTGGCATATCAGAAGTTACTTCTTCACTCTCTTCTTTAGTCTTTTGTAATTCTATTTCATTATCATCTAAGAATGGATCTTTTTCACTAAATAAATCGATTGTTTCTTCTTTTGGTTCCTCGATAAATATTTCTGTTGGAACTGATATATTATCATCCATATTTATCTTAATTTCATTAGTATCTTCAGTTCCCAAATTAATTGTTACGTCACTTGAAGTATCTAAAAATACATCATCGCTAGTATCAGCTGTACTATTATTAGCATCTAGTGTTACTAAATCTTCTTTAAAATTGATTTCTTCTTTTGCCTTTTCTTCCGCTAAAGCTTGTTCTGCTTCGGCTAATTTATCACGTTTTGTATTAAATTTCTTAGGTTCTAAGACAATAACTACTTTCTTCATGACAAGTTTAGCTGTATCACTAGCTTTATTTACATCTAATTTAACTGGTTCAGCCACTCTTACAACCATATTACTTGGTTTATCAGAATTATTTTCTTTATTTTCTTTAATTACTCCTTCGTGAATTTCTTCTTCAACTGGTAAATCTATTTTTTCTATTTCTTTTTTATTAACAGCAAATTCATTTAATAAGTTTACTATTTCATCACGGTTATTAGCAGCATCTAATTCCTCTAATCTATTTTCTGCTTCCGTTATTTGTAAAATTAATTTATCAATATTTTCAATATTAATCTTTTGTGATTTTATAATACTAAATTGTTCTGTACATAGTCTTTTAAAGAATTCTAAAATATCACGGTCATTAACTTCTAATTCACGCCTTTTTGATACTCTTTCAGTTAAAATTCTATCGATATCTTCACGTTTTTGATATAACATATCATAACTATTTTGCTTATCTAGTACTAATTTATAAATATTTAAAATATATTTCTTTTCTAATTCTCCATAATAATCTCTTTTAGCATCACCTACATATGATAAATATTCTTCTCTTTCAGCGCCACTAATACCGGCATCTTTTAAAGCATCATATGAAGATATAAACGTATTCATAACTTCTAATTTATCTTTTAAATTAACTTCAATTTTAACAAGTTCGCCATCAATATCAGTATAATTTAAAGTTGAATAATATGGATCATTAGCAATTACTTTATTAAATTCATCAATTAATTCATCTTCCAATTTTGAATTAATTATTTCACTGCCAGCTTTACTTTCATATTTTTCTTCTAATTCGTCACGTAGTTTTTTTAATTTTTCAGTTGTTTCTTCAATTTCTTTCGTATTATTTAAGTATTCATCTATATTAGCTAGTCTAATGCGTAAATCATCTAATTCATCTTGTTTTTCAATCTTTGGTAAATCGTCTAAAAAATTAGCTGTAATTTTGATATAATCATCGGTAAATTCGTTTCTTTCATCAATTCTTTTTTGAATAAAATCAATTAATTCATGCAGTCTATTAGCTTCATCCTCTAAAGTTGTTGTCATATACATTTTACCTGCTAATAACTCAACATATTCTTTATTTCTAATATCATCGACTTCTCTAGCTGCTTTTTCATAATTCTTTAAAGTTGTTTCTTTATCCTCTATATTACCTAACATAATACTTGTTCTAAGTATTTTAAATTTCTTTTCTAATATATCGGTATTAATTCCTTGTTTTATCATCTCATCTACCTCCAAAATTACATTATCTTTTTAAAGTTTTCTACGCTCTTTAGAATACTTTTTTCTTTCTTTCGCTTTATTTCCTCATGACGCATTTCTTCTTCTCTTTCTTTGATTTTATCCAAAGCCGAAGAAGTAATCTGGCTCCTTAGTACGTTCTCTGCTGCAAATGATATACTTTCACACATTCTAAGTTGATAACATATATAAAATGTCATCAAGCTAGATAGAAATGCACTAATATCAGTTTCAATTACAAAGTCTTCTCCCTCATAATATTCACCTTTAAATTCAACTGGAAATAATTGTATTTTCATAAACTCAAATGATGTAAGTGAATGATAGTGATTATAGTATACATTTACTTCACTATAATTCATACTATGAATTGCTTCATCGATACATTTTTCTATTTCCCTAAATCTTTTCTCAAAATCATCTTTTTCTATTTTTAATAAGATTTTATCATCATTATAGATTATTTTTTTACCAATTATTATTTTATAGCAATCTGTGTCTTTTCTAATTTGTCTATTTACTTCAGCATTGAAGTTTCCACAAAATCCATAGTCATTAGCTATATAAATATTTAATTTTGGTTTTTCTTTGTCAGGAGTGAAAATCATTTTATCCAAAATTAGATTCTTGTTATACATTATTCTACTTAGAATATCGGTTATTTCTTTACCAACATCACGATATTTGTCAGCTTCTTTTAAGGCTTTATCCATACGAAGTAATGCTTGAAAGTTCATAACCTTAACAACATTCTTAATTTTCATGTTTCCCCTCCTTATAGTTTTTTATACTCTTTTTTCTTTAAGTTCTCCTCTTTTAATATAATATTATTAAGTAATTTGAATGTAATATATGTAAAATATAAGAATACAAATATTGTCACAAATCCTAGTAATAATAATAAATATATTGACTGATATGTATTTACTAAATAATCATATAATCTACTCGTAACAAATATTGCTAACATATTTATCATCGTATAAATTAAATCTATTGGCACTCTTTTATAATCTTTAATAACTATATCTGATCCAATCATAAATATAACGGTTATAAATACATAGTAAATATTTAAACCACCAAAAGTAGCAACACACCATATCAAAAAGATATAATTTAATGTAGTCATACTAAAAGCAATTATTTCTCTATTATTCATTCCTAAAAATAATCCATAAAATTTTATCTTACTAGTCTTGACATTATAATTCTTTAAAGTAAATTTAAAGATTATTGCCAACACAATAAGAAATATTATTGCCACCACTAAATAATTGAAAATATTTCCTAGAATTGGTAAATCTTTAGTCATTTTAATTACCCTCTTTAATCATTAAATTAAAGACATTATTACTATTCATATAAAAGGCTTTAATATCTTTATAATTTAATTCTATTTCCTCATTTTTAATGTCGACACTGCCTTCTATTTCACCTAAAATAGGCAAATAATCTTGCATAATAAGTAGATTATAATCTTTACTAATAATTCTAATTATTTTAATATGTTCGTATTCTACAAGTCCTTTTTCCAAATCAAAAATTCTAACTTTAATTCCCTGATTCTCATTCATGATACTTACCTATAAATAAGAACTTACTTTCATCGATACCATCGTATGCCCCATTTAAAATATTTTCAACATCAATAAGTACATCTTCAATCTTAACAAACTGTCCTGGAATATTTGTAAATGGTTCGGCAACAAACATTGGTTGTGAGAAGTAATATCTTAACTTTCTTGACCTATAGAATATATGCTTATCCTCTTCAGATAGTTCTTCGATACCTAAAATAGCAATGATTTCTTCAAGTTCTTTATAACGCGTCAAATATCTAAGCACTTCTTCAATTAATTTAAAGTGTCTTTCACCAATTTTTTCAATATCAACTAACTTTGAAGTTGATTTAAATACATCGATAGCTGGATATAAACCTAATTCCGCAATTTTTCTATCAAGTACAATTTGTCCATCCATATAAGATGTAATTGTTTGTACTGCTTCATCATTATAATCATCAGCTGGAATATATATAGCCTGGAATGAAGTGATTGAACCATTTTCAGTTGAACTGATTCTTTCCTCAATCTTACTTACTTCATTAGCCATATCAGCCGGATATCCATTTTCAATTAGTAATTCTTTTAATTCTGTTGCAATCTCTGATTTTGCTTGAATGAAACGATAAACATTATCGATAAATAACAAAACATCTTGTTTCTTTTCATCACGCAAGTATTCGGCCATTGTAAGACCCGCATAGATTGATTTGCTACGTGATACTGGATTATCACCCATTTGGCCAAATACCATGCTCATTTTATCGAGCAAATTAGAACTTTTCATATCTTCATAAAGTTCTTTACCTTCACGGCTACGTTCACCAGCGCCTACAAAGACCGCATTTGCATTAATAGACGAATACACATTATGGATAAGTTCTTTAATTAATACAGTTTTACCGACACCAGCACCACCAAGTAGACCCATTCTAAAGCCTTTTTGTAGTGGTGCAAAAAAGTCAATTACCTTAATACCTGTCCACAAAATTGGCGCCGTTACATCGACATCCTTTAAACTAACTGTATTATGTGTTATATCTCTTTTATTTACACTTTCTACTTCCTTATTGTCGATAGCATCACCATAAGAATTGAAAACTCGACCCAAAATCTTATCTGAGTATTCAATTTCAATTCCCTTACTTTTCTTTACAACTTCACTACCCTTTTTAAGTCCACGTGTTGATCCTAAACTGATACAAGTTGCACTGATGTTATTGATGGCTACGACTTCAAATGCATAATCACTATCATCATTTAAAGCTAGAATATCACCAATTTTAACACTATCATCACTAAGGATTACTTCTACGCTAATATCAAATATTGAAATAATCTTTCCAACTACCATAACTATTACCCTTTCTATTTTTCTTTATTCATCAAAAATGCAAAACTCTCTATCATTTCCTTTTTCGTCTTTGGTGAGAATTTATATTGTTTTAATTTATCGACCATCTCTTTACCATCTCTAAGTCTACGTTGCAAATCTTCACTCATTTCATCGATGTTGGCAAGTTCATATATTTGTCTTACATCCAAATAAGATAGTAAATCAATTCTTACTTTACTACCGACTTTCTTCATCTCGGCATCTTGAACATTACCACCAAGACGGCTTACTGAAAGTCCATAATCGATGGCTGGTTTTTCACCTTTTGTAAAGTTCTTTTCAGATAACACTATTTGGCCATCACAAATAGATATAATATTTGTTGAAATAAAGTCTGTTATATCTCCAGCTTTTGTTTCAACAACTGGCAAAATCGTAATTGATCCGCCATTATTATGCTGACATCCTTTTTCAAGTAGTCTACTATGAGTATAGAAAATATCTGATGGATAAGCATCACGACCAGGTGTTTTCTTACTAGCCAAACTTATTTGTCTATAAATATCAGCATGGCGTTTTAAATCATCCAAACATACCAAAACATCATACGTTTGCTGCATGAATGATTCAGCAATTGATAATGCCACATATGGTGTCAAATAAGTACGCGTAGGAAGTTCATCATGAAATGATGCAATAATTATTGTATAACTAGCTGCACCTCTTTTAGTAAGTTCATAATAAATATCTTTTACTTCCTTCTTTGTTTTACCAATTGCTACATATATACAAAGGACATTTTTCCCTTTTTGATTAACAATCGTATCTAAGCATATTTGTGTTTTACCAGTTTTCTTATCGCCAATAATTAACTGTCTTTGTCCTTTACCAATTGGATAAATTAAGTCAATTCCAGTAATACCAGTTAGCATTTCTCTTTTAACAAGTCCTCTATCCATTAAAGGTAATGGTTTATTTTCAACACTAAGTTCAACTAAATTATCAAACTTTTTACCAGCAATTAAATCATTGCCAAAAACATCGATAACTTTTCCAATCGAATCCAAACTAAATAAACACTTAAATTCTTTCTTTAAGGCATATACCATATCACCAGGTTTAATTTCTTCATTTACTTTTACCAAAGCAACAATTACTCTATCCGGATATATTCCAAAAACATAGCCACTTGCTTTATCAGAAACATTGATTTCTTCGTAAAAAGCGACATCGTTAAGGCCTGTTACTTCAATATTGTAATCATTTACTTTGATAACTTTTCCAGTATTATAAACATTTTCATTGCTTTTAATACTATCAACCGTATCATTTAAATTGCTAGTCCAACTGTCATCCATACTTATACATTCCTTTCTGAAAGACTAAAATCATATACCTTATTCTTATATACAATTTTAATACCTCTGTATATTTTTTCATTATATACAGTTTCAATATTATTGCTTAGATGATCATAATTTTCACTCTTATTACCAACCAATATTCTTACTTTCGGATCATTTAATGTAACTAATTGATCCAAGTAATCAATGAAGTTTTCAATATTATTTTCACTCGTTACTAATTTAAAAGCTTCATATACCTTATATTCTTTAGTATCTAACAAACTTTTAAGTTCTGCTTCGTAATCACTACTAAGCATACTCTTAAGTTTGTATATCGTATCACTATCAAACTTACCCCTTAAATTAACACAAAATGTATAATCTGTTTCATCACTACATAAAGTTAGAAAATCTTTAATTAATTCTTCATAATTAACTACAAAATTTTCATCGATCTTCTTATTTAATTCAAATATATTCTGATCTTGATATTTTGTTGCATTAAATAAATCTATTACATTATTATCGAATGCATAGTTTTGATTATTAGCTCTTAATGTTTCCTCTTCTTTTATTCCTTTTTCTTTATCCTTAATTTGAGTTTCAATTTCTAGTAATTTGTTTTCTTTGTCTTGAATTAAATCGTCATAACCTTGAAGTTTATTAACAAAGTACGATTTTGTTTGGTCATTGACGATTCCTACCGTTTTCTTAAGGATCAAGAACATTATTGTAACAAGAAACGCAATAATCAAACAAACAACGATAAATATAATTACCATCTTAATATGTTACAAGTGGATTAAAGAATAATAATAAGAAACAAAAAGCAAATAAGAATAGCAAAAATACTGCCGTTACTATTAGTATCGTCATTACTGAATGAACTACATCATTTTTAGTTTCTGGGTTTCTACCGATAGCTTCAGCCACTCTTCCACCAAGGATTCCAACTCCAATTCCTAGTCCTAAAAATCCTAGTCCAATCATAATTCCGATTGCTAGTGCTGTGTTAGATAAAATAGCTTCCATTTTTTCACTCCTTTTTTACTTTATAATACGCCTATTCTAAATTTCATTATATCATTATGACATTTTATTTGTCAATTATTTACAAGTGGATTTAGATTATATGGTTGACCTAACGATACCGTCTTTCCAAAGACCTTAAATTCCTTCTTAATTACGTCAATAGTAACATCATCATTGCTAACAGTTACCTTTTTACCATATATATCTACTACTTCTGATTTATCATTTTCTTTATCATAATATGTTAAAGTATAACCTCCAACATTTTCAATATATGATTCTTTTCCTAAAGCAATATCATCCATTCCTTCAATACTAAGCGTTACTTTATCAGAAAAGAAATATAATCCTGTACCATCAAACAAGAAGAAATGACTACATGCTATATCTAAACTACCATTAGTTATTTTATGTATTTCATCTTTTATACCATAAGTAGCATATTTATATAGCCGATGTGACTCTCCACTTTTAAGTGGTAAAATGATACTCATCTCTTCTGGAAATAAGATTCTATCCTCATCCTTATAATATACTGGCGTTGAATCATAATTTATTTTTTTATCTTTTCCTTCAATTCCAATAATAACTTTCTTTAAATTATAAGTAACAATTGCCGTATATTCCATTTTCTTTCCACCAAAATATTGATATACTGCATATTCTTTACGATTACGATATGTATCATATCTATATTCACGATATAAGAAATATATTGCTAACAGTAATACAAATACAACCATAATAGGGATAAGTACTTTATATTTTTGTTTACAAAAATCAATTATCTTTTTCATCTTTACCTCCCTATCCTAAATGTTGTATAACTATTAACTTCCATTACTCCGTTAGGACCACTAACACTATTTATTGTAAGTGTCATTGGAATATTACTTTCTGTACTATAGTCAGCTAGTGATATTTGCCCATAAGCAATAGTCTCACCACCACTAACCGCTAACTCTCTATTTATACCCACATGACCAGGTACTTGACATGCTTGACAATCAAAAGACAATGTCACATTGATTGTATCAATTTCATAATCTTCTTGTAGGTATACTTTATAATATAACATGTTTGTTATACCTGATATTTTATAAACCTTAATCGTATACTGCGGTTTCTTAGTACGAATATTTAACTCTCCAAAACTAGTTGTTACTGTTTCCTTTGTTTCTTCATCAATAGTTGTGTAATAGAAATTAATTTTATAACCTGTATCAGCTTTCAATCCTTCAAAAACCATATGGGTATCGGTTCTTACTATTTGGACAGTTTCAACTGATCCATTTTTATTAATTTCTGCATATATTGACTTATATTCATTGTATGGATCATATACTACATAATCGACATCGATTTGTGTCATACTCGCATATGCCCTAATTAACGATGTCATCTTAACATTTCTTTTTAATTCTTCAATGCTGATATACTTTCCATCTTCATTATTGTTATTAACCGTAGTTGCTCCAGCTCCACCGCCATTAGCAGTTACCTGATTATTATTTTCAATCTCGGTAATATTGGTTTCTTCTTCTTTTTTATCTTTATCTTTATCTTCTCTTTGATATTGATTACTTGAACCAATTATCTTTCTTAAATCAATATCTAAATTTTCATATTTTAACTGTTCACCAGCAATATCAAAAGTATATTTACTAGTAATTAATGTCGTTGGTTTAATTGTCTTTAAATTTAATTTATTATTAGATAATTTCGCATTACCCATCTTATCCAATTCAACAAGTAAATAATTGCTTGCATCGATACTTTTATCCTCACTTACGATTTGTCTATCAATAAGTAAGTATTCACGATCATCTAACTTATAAAATTTGGCATCTGATGTATTTTTAATATCGGTTTCTTTAGTATGCTCTACAATCTTACCACTCTCAGTAATCTCATATAACTTACCATATAATTTTATGCCATTTGATATCGTGTCATAAACAATTACCTTTTTACCAAGATTAATCTTTTTATCTTGATATACTAAATAATAATTACCACTCCACTTTACTTTTAATAATGCCTCATCAGTAATTTCAACATAATTCTTATCATTATCTTGAACTATGCTGCCTACGCCCACTTTATATTCAACTTTCTCTGCATGTTTATATTTATAGATAAACAAGGAGAAAATACCGATAATAATAATCGATAATATTAAAATTATAATAAATGTTCTCTTATTTCTTAAATCATATTTTCTCCTCATAATATCCTCCATTAATCATCATCTTCAAGTTGATCTGGGTCGTAAGTAACTGGTTGTTCAAATGATGAATTATATGTTTCATCAAGTGTCACTGTATTTCCTGTTGCTGGATCATAAACATCATATGTAGTCTTAACCAAGTATGTTTCATCCGGTTCATTTGTTTTGCCTTCATCTTCATATTCGATAACTAAACGATATTTACCATCTTTATTGACCGTGAAATATCTATTATTAGCACCGATTTCTATTACATCGTGATAGAATGGTCTACCATTATAGTCCTTAACATCCACTGTTACACTACTAATATGTAATTCATCCAAATTAGATCCACCTGGATAACGAACAACGAAACCTCTTTCCATTGCACGATAAGTAATTTCTTTACCAAAGGCTAGTCCATAGTTATTAGATGACCAAATTGGATCACCCGTTCCATCCTTGCCACTGACAATTGTCACTTCAGATGAAGCTAAATTACTATTATTGATATGGGCTTCCCCATAAACAATTAATGTATATTTCGTATCTGGCTCTAATCCCCCAATACGAATTACTTTATTTTGATAGTTACTATCGCTTCTTAAATCAGCAATAAAGATATGACTATCATATTCTCCTTCATTACCTACTTGTGTAAATACTCCTAGATTATTTTGAAGATATAATTTACCTCTAACTGTATTAGTTTCATCATTACTCTTAACAAGTTTTACATAGAATTTACTACTATTTAATACCTGATCATCATCATTCACAGTAACTTTCAAATTAATAACATAATCATCACTATCAACAATGTAATCAGCCCATCTATTTACAACAAAACTTGGTGTCTTAAGTAATGCCACATTGACAAGTGCTTCAGATGCTTCACTATATGCTGCTACCTTACGACTAGTTACTTCTCCACTATTCTTATCATAATAGTCATATGTCATATATAAATACATATAGTAATCTCTTCCATATTCTAAATCATACGATGTAATATCTTGCGTACTTGTAATTGTCTTAACAGTTGATTCAACATCCTTGCTAAATAATCTACTTCCCGCTTCATCGCAATCACTTTCTTTGCAAAATTCATATGAAACTGAGAAATTATATGGAATATTAACTTCGCTATCATAACTGTTTAAATTGATTGTTGTTACTAATTCTTTAGCATTATATTCACCATCTTCGATTGGCTCGTAAATAACTGAAGTATTAGCTAATATACCATCTTTACCAGTTAAACTCTTACTGTTAAATGTATATGTTTCTGGCTTGTTCTTACTAGTTGCATCAAATATTTGTGTTAGTTTCTTAGTACCACCATCATTCAAATATGCATATACTCTGTAATAATACTCGCTATCATGTGCTAAATTAACTATATTTGCAATATATTGATCATTAATATCTGTTCCATCTAATCTTACTTTTACCGTAGGTATTAATGGTTCACTAAGAATATCATTACTATTTACAGTATCTAACATATCCTCTGTTAGTGTTTGAATATATAAGTATTTTTCTCCGTTACTAGCACATGTACTTTGATTATTATCAGCACAGAAATCATCAACATCTGCACCACTAAGTGTCATCATTATTTGTGCCCCATTGATTAAACTAATCGTCTTATCAATCTTAATCATTGGTGTAATACTACTGAAATAAAATTGATTATCGACACCAGTCATCGTATTTACTGATACCATCTTTGGATTTAATGAACCAGCACCGCTTACATAATAACCACGTTCATCCAAAGTATACATAATATTAAATACATCGCTTGTATTATAAAGACTCTTATATTCAATACCACCATATTTATAACTAAAATTATAGTACCCTAAAGGCATGATTCTATTGCCTACAGAAGAAACATTATATAATGTACGATTATTGACAATAAAGTATGTACCTATTCTTTCTAAAGTACTATCATCTTGCATTATCATATATGGATATTCTTTATTTTCACCAACGCTATCAATATAATCAAAACCTGTTAATCCATTATCATATATAGCATTAATTTCTGCTGTAATATAATTCTTTTCATCGCCCTCAGATTTCATATTTTTGGCTTTTAATTTTGTGTATTCAACTTCAAAGCAACGATTTTTATCATCACTAGTATCATCATCACATTTTATTAAATTCCAAACATCACCAGGCACTTGATAAACATTACCTTTATCATCTGTAAATTTAACCTTATAAATTAAAATCTTATCTAAAATATCATCACTAGCTAATATTTTAATTGTTACTTTATTATCATGAAGAGGGTCATTAATAACCTTATACTTAAAGTTATACCTGCCATCAGTTGCATCGTAGTAGCCATCAAATAATCTATTTTCACTACCTATAACAGCAACGACAGTATCGTTTTCACTATTTCCCGTATCGTAATCATTACGTTTATAACTTAATGTATAATCATCTCCGTTACTTAATCCTGAAATTGTAAATGTATTCACATCATCTAAATTCTTAACAACTGGAATCTTTTGTGTTTCACCTTCACCGATAGCATAGTAAATATTATCACCATCAGCATCACTATACCAAGCATTGTCGACATCTTCGATCTGATATTTATAAGTTACACTTCCTGTTTTTGTTGTTTCAGCAATGTATAGTTTAAGCATCTTAGGACGTTCTTTCTTAGCAAGTAGTTCTAACGCATCAGAAATCTGTTTTTCCGTTTTGTTATCAGATGTTCTGTAATTAATTTCGACACGTGCATAGTACTTTCTACCTCTAGTCATAAAGGTATTTTCACTACTACCATTTGCTACGCCATCACCCATATAAACATTGACATCAAAGCTTGAACCAGTTAGCGTATTTCCATTAACTGTAATTTCATTACTGCGGGTCCAAGAATCATTAGTATAAAATTGAACTCTTTGATTTTGGTCATTGTAGATATAAACTTTGACATTATCAATTGTCATTCTACTATTATCATATCCCGCTTTATCATAGCTTACGTGTAATTGATATCCAACAACCGCTCCGCCTTCACCACTTGTAAGTTTATTGTTAAAGTTATCGTTTCTACTCTTCCAAATTTCTTCTTTTGTAAGTAGTGGTTCTTCAACATCACTACACAAATATGCCGCTACTGGGAAACTATATTGTGCTGGAATCAATGTTACTTTAGCATCGTTTGCATAATATACTTCCGCCACTACTGTGTAGTATGGGCTTAACTTATTATCATCTTTACCAGTTTTTTCTCTTGTAAGTGTTCTTAATTCATTGATATCTTCAATTCCAAATAATGCTTCCGTAATATCGAAATCATTATCATAAAATATTTCTTTAAGTGTTGCATCATCACTACTTGTAAATGTTTGTGAACTAGCAAGTAATGTTTGTTGTGCTAAATTATTTGTAAATGGTCCATCATATAATCTAAAGACAACTCTTTCAATTAAATTAGCAGCTACCCCACCAGCAATTGAATAATCATTTTTATTTTCTGCTAATTGGAAACTTCCATTAATCGGATGAGTTTCCGTACTAGCTTTTTCATTCCATTCTACCTTGAAACTAGCCAAATACTTAGTTGTAATTTCATTTTCATAAACAGCTCCCTCTTTTAATGGCTTGATACCATCATCTGCCTTATCTTTGCGAACTGCTGAAACAGAAATTACATATGTTGTTCCTTCTTTAAGTCCCGTTACATGTAAATTTTTTCTCAATGTATTACCAATAATTTCAAAATCACTAACTGTCTTTGGATAGCCATCTAAGATAATCAAATTACCCTTGCCGTCTTTTTCTTTAACATCGATAACTATTGGATAATCTTCATAATCGTTAAAACAAGTTCTATCCTTCATTGCTAGTAAACAACTATTATCAGTAATCGTAATGGTTGCTCCAATTTCATCATAACTAATCTCATCATCATTCTTTTGAATTGTTACAAATGGATCATTACCAATAAATAAATCAATTCTTCCTGGAATGACATATTCAAAATACTTTTCATTGTCATAATAACTTACCGCTACCATGTATAAATAATTGTGATTGCTATCAATTCCCTCCTGGCCAATCTTAAGTTCAAGTGGATCAGCTGTCGTTTTTGTTTTTGTAAGAATTGCTGCTTCTGGATTAAACTCAAATGATGCAATATCTTCATCATTAGCATTATCAAAAATATAATACGTATATCCTTCAATAGCGCTATCTTTATCTACTACATTATCGATAAATAGTTTAAAGCCATCATCTTTTATTTCTTTACTAACAGCACCAAAGGTTGGTGTTTCTTTTAATGTTAGTGAAGTCATTGTTACATTATAGATTTTTTCTGTTTTAATTGAATTAATAACAAAACCATCTAACGCTAACGTATATATCGTATCACTATCTAAATCAGTGAAGTTAATGCCACTATGGCTACCCGTAATAGTATCACTATAATCACTTAATTTTTTTGTTTCTACGTCTTCATAACTATTACTATTTTCATTGAATCTCTTTAATGTAATATCGATATCTCCAAGTTCACTGCCTTCATCAACCGTTATCTTATAACCTAGTTCGTTACTAGTTATATAAGTTTGTTCTAGATTAATTCCAAAATCTTTTGTCTTCAATATTTTTTGGAAATATTTGTTGCCATCACGTTCATTGATAACTGTAAACAAGTAGTTAGTATCTGGTGCCATCTTAGAAACTCTAATTTCCTGATTTTCTAATACATCATATACTCTGTCGATAGTCTTGCCAGAATCTAAATCAGTTACTTTAAGAATTAATGAATCATCTTCTCTTTTATTTAAAATATCAAAAACAACATTTATCTTTGTACTATAAATTTCATAATCTTTTAAAGACACCAATAGTCCTTCAATTTTAATATCTTCTTGTTGGTCGTTAGCTCCGCCATTACCATTTCCATCTTCTCCTGTACCATTGCCATCTTCGCCAGTTCCATTTCCCCCGTTCCCATTGTCATCTTCTTTATCTGGTGTTTTTGGCATAATTTCGATATTTTCATTACCATTTATTGTAATAGCGGTAATTGACATCACGTCTTCACTACCTTTAACAATCTTTTTATTTCCTAAATCGATTGTTATATCACCTGCATATATATAACTACCTTCAGCTGCAACCTGATATTTAACTTCGTTATTTTCAATCGTAATAACGCCCTCTTCGTTATAAACGATTTCAAAATAATTGCCCTTTATATTTTTTTCATTTCCTGGTATTTTAGCTTCTAAAGTACCAGCCACAATATATTTATTATCGCTGATTCTTCCCATGAAATTCTTTAAATTGATATCATCGCCATTTGTTTCAATAGTATAGCCATTACCACTTTTTGAAATAATTGATTTTGGTGTAATATTATAAAACTTAACCGCATCCCCTTCACCAATACTTTCAAGATCGAGAATAGCTCCGTTTTTAAGAAATGACATTGAACTATCCATATAGTGAAGAAAACTATCTTTGAATACACTTACTTCTCTATCATCTGTATCATTAAAAACAATCATAGATGATAGATTTTCTTTATATGAAGTATTCTTATCGAATAAATACTTTTCATTTTTCTCACTTAATGGATTTAAAATATATCCATCCTTAACAAAAACAGCATCAGAATCGTCAAACAAATAAAATGCCCCAATGCCTAAAACAATAAGGACAACGATGCTTAGTGCTAATATAAATAAGAATTTACTATCTAATAATTTCTTCATCATTTCACCTCTATTTTAGCTACCTTACCATACTATAAAAATTATACCATTTTACACTTAATCTGTCAACGAAAAAAGATAAAAAAAAGATAGCCTAAGCTATCTAAAAATTCCCAAATAAATTAAGAACCCAAAATATATCAAAAATGGCATTGTATTGCTTAAACTATACTTCTTATTTTCAATTGTACCAAGCATATTAGCTACAAGTACTCCCCCAATAAAACCACCAATATGTGCTAAAACGCCAATATTAGGGAAAACAAAGCCAATAATCAAATTACATATCATCGTTGGAATTATTTGGCTCTTTATCATTGCTCCAATATATCCACGATAACTATAACCAAAATACGCTAATGCTCCTAGAAGTCCAAATAATGCTCCACTAGCACCAACACCTGGCGTATTAGCATCCAAACCAGCCATTAATAAACTGCCACATATACCACTTAGAAAATAAATCAATAAAAATTTCCATTTGCCATAAAAATCTTCAATTCTAGGCCCTAGCACAAAAAGTGCATACATATTAAAGAATAAATGAATTAATCCATAATGCAAAAACATCGATGTAACTAGACGATATACTTGTCCCTCTTTAACATATACTCCAACATTTTCCCCCATAATTGTAATAATATTATTACTAACTCCAAAACCTGAAACAATAAACATAATTATACAAAGTGCCATTATTACATATGTAAAAATTGGTTTTTTAACAGAAAATATCTTCTCCATTTTTTTATTTTTCTTTTCATTTGTTTGATTGATATCTTCAGTAATTTTAAATAGTAATTCAATTCCCTTTTCATCATGATATGTCTTCTCGGCAATATCAGGAAATATTTCAAGCAAATTTTCATTCTTAAAATCTTTTAAATTATTAACAAAGACTGATAAATTACCATTATCATCTTCCTTTAAATTTTTAACATTCTCTCCTAAATTGACATATATACTAAGTACCGGCATCTTAAAAGATAGCGTTTTAAGTCTTAATTTTCTAGCAATCTGTCTTGATCTAAAGCGATTAAATCCCAGTTGTTCATCATTATGAATATATCTAGAAACAATTCTAATAATACGATAATCTGACTCCATATTTTCAAGCCATATCTCATCATTTATACCATGTACAACAACTGGATTATAATTTCTCTCAGTCACAAAATAATGTACTAGATTCATAATGATGACTTCTTTATCATCAATTCTAATCTCGTTCATATCATCACCTACATATTCTTGTATTTATTTAATATTTCATTAAATTTTGCTGGTGGTTCCACCGTAAAATCCATAAACTTATGTGTTACCGGATGAACAAAGCCAATCTCTTTAGCGTGTAACATTTGTCCAAATTCTTTATCATCTAGCTTATTGTATCCATATACCGGATCATTGACAACCGGATGATTAATATAGCTCATATGTACCCTTATCTGATGAGTTCTGCCAGTTTCCAAAGTGCACTCTATCAAAGTCGCTTTAGCATATCTTTCTAGCACCCTGATATGTGTTATTGCGTCCTTAGAATTTTCACCAGTTACACACATCTTTTTTCTATCGTGCACGTCTCTTCCAATTGGCGCATCGATAGTGGCACTGTCTTCATTAATTACTCCATGGACTAGACAAAGATACTTTCTTGTAACGCTCTTTTCACTTATCTGCTTAGCTAAATCATTGTGTGTATTATCATCTTTGGCAACAAGCAATAATCCTGAAGTATCGGCATCTATTCTATGTACTATTCCTGGGCGAATACTCCCATTTACATTGGACAGTTGATTCACATGATACATTAAGGCGTTTACAAGTGTCCCATGATAATTTCCTGGTGCCGGATGAACAACCATCCCACTAGGCTTATTAATAACAAGTAAATAATCATCTTCATAAACAATATCTAAGGGAATGTTCTCCGGTTCTATATTGCTTTCTTCTTCATATTCATCAATAGTTATTACATCACCCAAACGAACACTATAACTTGCTTTAACAATCTTATCATTGACAAGTATATAACCCTCATCGATCATTTTTTGAAGTTTACTACGAGAGTATTCTGTATTGTTCATTAAATATTTATCTAATCTAATATTATTTTCTTCTACCTTTATTTCCATTATTATCCCTCCAAGTATAGGTAATAAAAAGAATAACCCCAATTACAATAAAAGTATCTGCTAAATTAAAAATGGGATAATCATAACCAAATATTCTTAAATCGATAAAATCCGTAACATACCCATTCACCAATCTATTAAGAAAATTACCTAAAGCTCCACCTAAAATAAAACCATATGCAATTTTTTCTAATTTATTACTTGGTTTATTTTTTATGATATATAAAATTAAACCACTAATAATCACAGCTGAAATAATAAGTACTAAATACTTACTATCGCTAAACATACTCCAAGCAGCCCCAGTATTTCTTACATGCGTTAAAGACATAAAATTATCTATAACTTTAACACTATCGGATGCCCCAATATATTTGGCAATAATCATCTTACTGCCAAGATCAATTATCAAGATAATAAAGGCAATTATTGCTATCATTTTAATACCCCTTTCCTTTTTTTAACAACCATAACCCGTTGGTAAATTAGTAATCGTTCCTGTACTATTTAAACATCCAAACCCACTTTTATCAACAGCATAATAATATATAAAATCTTCATCACGATAAATATTTACAGACACATTAGTTTTACAATTATATTTACCATCTACTCCCTTATTAGCAGGATTATGCATCTCTTTAGCAGTAATTGGCTTATATGTTGAATTAATAACATCATTAAATGTTACTGTTGTTTTATATACTTTGACATTAGCGTTATGTGATTTATTAATACCATTTGTACACTGACGACTAAAACTTAAATTTTTAGCGTCACTATCAAGATAAATATTTAACGCATCTTCAATTGTTTTAATAAATACATCTTCACTTTTTTCCTTAGCTTTACCAAAACCACTAGTCGTAGAAATTAAAACTATTCCCATAATTATTCCTAGTATTACTAATGTTGCTAGTAACTCCACTAACGTAAAACCTTTTTTATTCATATTCTCGTCTCCTTACAAATCATAACCAAATTATATCATTTATTATTATCAATTTCAATTGTAAAATGCACTTTTCTCGATTTATTTTAATAGACAAAAAAGCACTTTTAAGATAAAATAAACTTGAGTGGAGGATATTATGAATATTAGTAACAATTGGCAAGATTATGAATGCTTAGCCACCGGTGATAAAGAAAAATTAGAACGTTTCGGTAACATCATCTTAAATAGACCAGATCCTACTATCGTGTGGGCTAAAACAAATAATCCCATTTGGAAGAAATGGGATGGATATTACCACCGTTCAAATGAAGGTGGCGGATATTGGGAATTTAAAAAGAAACTTCCCCCTTATTGGACTATTAATTACCGCGATTTAACATTTAAAGTAAGTCCTACTAACTTTAAACATACCGGTATTTTCCCAGAACAAGCAACCAATTGGGATTACATTATCGATAAAATTAAAAGTGAAAACAATCCTGAATTGCGCGTTCTAAACCTATTTGCTTATACCGGATGTGCAACGATGGCTGCTTCAATGGCTGGTGCTAAAGAAGTTGTTCATGTCGATGCGGCCAAAGGAATGATTGACTGGGCTAAAGAAAACATGCGTCTTTCACACCTAGAAAATAATACCATCCGTTTTATTTGCGAAGATGTCTTAAAATTCTTAGACCGTGAAATCAGAAGAGGCAGAACCTACCATGCAATTATTATGGATCCTCCAAGCTATGGTAGAGGTCCCAACAAAGAAGTATGGCGTCTTGAAGATAATCTCCAAGAATTATTAAATAAATCAAAAGAACTACTAGATCCCAATTATTCATTTCTTTTAATTAATTCTTATACTACAGGCTTATCACCTACTTCACTTAATAATATTCTTTCATTAACATTTCCTAATAGTCATATTGAAACTGGTGAAATTGGTTTACCAATAACTGAGAATAATCTAACCTTACCATGTGGTATCTATGGAAAAGTATCAAAACATTAATATCTTATATGAAGATAATCATCTATTGGTAGTCCATAAACCAGCCAATATTCCTACTTGCTTAGATAGTTCTCACGATAAAGATTTACTAACCATAATGAAAGAATATATAAAAGAAAAATATCAAAAACCTGGTAATGTATATCTAGGTTTAGTCCATAGATTAGATAGACCAACTGAAGGTATTATCGTTTTTGCTAAAACTAGTAAAGCTGCTAGTCGCTTAACAAAACAAATCAATGAAAAGAAATTTAATAAAACATATTATGCCGTAGTTGAAGGTACACCAAAAGAAGGAACATTCAAAGATTATCTTATTAAAGATGAAAAAACTAATACTTCACAAGTTACTGATAAATCTAATGGTAAAGAAGCAATTTTAGAATACTCTACCATTAAAACCAAAGATAATTTATCACTTGTAAAAATTAATCTTTTAACTGGCCGTCATCATCAAATCAGGGTTCAATTTTCAAGTAAAAATTACCCATTATATGGCGATCATAGATATAATAAACATTTTATTGATGATAATAAAACTAATTTAGCACTTATCGCTAAAGATTTATCATTTTATCATCCAACGACAAATGAATTGTTACATTTTGAAATAGCATTACCAAAAAAATATCCTTATACTTTATTCTAAGGATATTTTTTTATTACTTATACCAAAGAGGATACTTACTAGTAAGAGTTAGTACTTCCTTTGTAAGCTTATCTAACTCTTCTTGATTATCTCTATTTTTAAATGCTTTATCGATAATTCTAGCTACCTGTCTAAATTCTTTTTCTTTAAATCCACGGGTTGTCATTGCTGGTGAACCAATTCTTATTCCACTAGCAACCATTGCTTTTTCCGTTTCATTTGGAATCGTATTTTTATTTACCGTAATATGAATCTTATCGAGCAATTTTTCAGCATCTTTACCAGTTATATTAGCACTTGTCTTAACATCTAATAAAATTAAATGATTATCGGTTCCTCCGCTAACTACTTTATAACCCATCTTAATGAATTCATCGCACATTGCCTTAATATTTTTAATAACTTGTTTTTGATAAGTCTTAAATTCCGGTTGTAGTGCTTCATAAAAGCACTGTGCCTTAGCACCAATAACATGCATCAAAGGTCCACCTTGAATACCTGGAAATACCACCTTATCAATTTTCTTAGCGATTTCTTCATCATTAGTAAGAATAATACCTCCACGAGGGCCCCTAAGTGTCTTATGTGTCGTCGACGTTACTACATCAGCATAAGGTATTGGTGATGGATGAAGACCTGCTGCTACTAACCCTGCAATATGTGCCATATCGACAAATAAATATGCCCCAACCAAATCACAAATTTCTCTAAATTTCTTAAAATCGATTGTTCTTGAATAAGCGGAAGCCCCAGCAATGATCATTCTTGGTTTTTCTTTTAATGCCATTTTCTTTAATTCATCATAATTAATCATTTCTGTCTTGGGATCTAAATCATAACTAACAATCTCATAATCTACGCCACTAAAATTTAGTTTATAACCATGTGTTAAATGTCCACCATGATTAAGATTCATACCCATTACTTTATCGCCATGATTAAGGAGTGCTTTATATACTGCCATATTAGCACTTGATCCACTATGAGGTTGAACATTGGCATATTTACAACCAAATATTTTCTTTAAATATTCGATTGCTTTTGATTCAAACATATCGATATATTCGCATCCCCCATAGTATCTCTTACCCGAATAACCTTCAGCATACTTATTTGTAAGAATACTCCCTTGAATCTTTAAAACATCGTTTGATACATAGTTTTCTGATGCGATTAATTCAATGTTTTCTTCCTGCCTTTTCCTTTCTAATTTTAATGCTTTCTTTAAATATTTATCCATAATTACCTCCATATCATTACATCTATTATAATCATATTTTTAAAAATTAAGCAAGCCACTTTACAAAAAAAATAAACCTTCTTTACAAGATTTATTTTTTTATTAATTTAACAATCGTACAACCATCATTAAAATTATCAGTTTTATATTCTAATACCCTTTTATCATGGCTAAGCACTCTATGAACTTCCCTTTTTATAATACCCTTGCCAATTCCATGAATAATAATAATTGTATCATTCCCTAAAACAATATTTTCTAAAATAAAATCATTAACCATTACTCTAGCACTATCTCTATCATATCCATGCAAATCGAGATGAGGGTATCTTTTCAAAAATATATCTTCCATCTTACTCCTTATAAAGGCAAAGTAATTATACATCTAGTACCGACATTTTTAATACTATCATATTCCAAAGTTCCATTATGAGCTAAAATTATTTCGTTAGATAAAGCTACTCCTAATCCCGTCCCATTTCTTTTAGTAGTATAAAACATTGTCTTAATGTCTTTTAGTTCTTCTTCGGTCATACCTACCCCATTATCACTAACAGTTACCTTTACCTTTTTTCCTTTTACTTCCATATCTATTTCTATTATACCATTACCCTCTATCGATTCAATACTATTTTTAATCACATTGACAAATACTTGCTTTAGCCTATCATAGTCGCCCCATAAATATACTTCATCATATTTTTGAGTATACTTTAAAGTAATTTTATCATTCAAAAGTAATTTATATGATTCATATACTTCTTCCAAAAGTACTTCCATATCAAAGATTTCCTTATTAATTTTAATCTTACTATAATCCATAAAATCAGCAATTACATTTAAACTACGATCTATCTCCGATTTAATAATTCCAACATATTTTTTACTTTTTTCCTTATTATTTAAATCGATCATATCTAAATATCCCTTACATACTGCAATTGGATTTTTAATCTCATGCGTTAACTTAAACAAAGAATCTTTTATCTTACTCTCTTCATTTAAATTATTAACCATCGAATATAAAGAACTAACATTATTAGCTGATTTAAACAAATATAACATAAAGAAAGTTAATGCATATGTCACCATAATATAGATAAATAGATTAATAATATGATCTATTCTTTCATATGTTCTCATAAAGTATTCAAACGAAATAAATACTCCTTGAATAATGGCACTAATCTTTAAAAATAAATAATTAAATTCTTTCCTCTTAAAAAGTAATACATACGTAATAAAATATCCCAAATACTTTAAACTTACAATACATATATTTATATCATATTTAAAATAACTAACCATAACGACAATAATTGACAAAATTATTCCTAAAATACTTTCTTTTTTAAAATAACATATCAGTACTGGTATATTACATAAAAGAAGTAAATGCATATCATCATAGACAAAACTTAAATATAACGATGTCATAATTGTAATAATAAATGTAATTTTAGCTATTTTCTTATTATTAAGTGAATTATATGAACTAAATACCAAATACATTAAAATAGGAAAAACAATTAATATCATACTAATAAGTATTTTCTCCATAACACCACCACATATATTGTAGTATATTCCCTTGTCGAAATTTGTCGAATTATGTAGATAAATAAAAATTTTGTCAAAAAAAATAGTTCCAAGAACTATTTTAATTCACGAATATATTTTTTAAGTTGCTTGGCATCTGAGCCAAATATTATTTTTAATTGATCATCAATCTCAACAACACCCTGAGCTCCCAACTTAATAATTCCCTCTTTATTCGCTTTCGTAATATCTTTTAAAGTAACCTTAAATCTAGACATTTCTAATTCTGTTTCCAAGATATTATCCTTGCCGCCTAATAACTCCACTAATTTATTAAACTCCAAAGCAACATCTTTTTTGTTACTCTTAGCAATTGCAAACGCAATTATTAAAAACACGACGATAATAAAGACATATTGATACCATTGCATTCTCCTCACCTCTAGTAAATTATACTATAAAATAAAAAATATAACAACAGTATTGTCTAAAATTATCAAATTTGGTATAATTAGAAAAGTAAAGGTGGTCGAAAATGAAAAAATTAAATTTTCAAAAAGTATTTTGCTTTATTAGTTTCTTATTTATCTTTTCTTGCTGTATCTTTTATGGCACAAGATTTCTAAAATTATTCATTGAAAATAAGAAAGATGAAATAAGTGAGAAAAACTCATTAGCGAAAGTACTTAAAGAAAGCAATGAAAAAAATGAAAATTTTAAATCTGTCAATGGACAAAATTATTTTACAGGTAACGAAGAAAAGAACTATCTATTGTTTTCTAATATCTTATGGCGTATTGTTAAATTAAATGATGATAATTCTTTAACGGTTATCAGTGATAAAGCCGTAACTTCACTTGCATTTGGTAAAAGTGAAAGTTACATTGATTCTGAGATTTATAATTGGTTAAATAAAACCGATAAAGAATACTCTGGTATCTTGGAAAAAGCCTTAAATAAAGATTACTTACAAAAAACAGTAACTTGTGCAAGTAAAATAGATGAATTAACAAATACTCCTTGTACCGAAGAAAATAACGATAATTATTTTACCCTATTATCTGTAGCTGATTACTTAAATGTTGGCTCTAAAGATAGTTACTTAGCTAACGAAGAATATTTCTACTTAAGTAATATGACAACTGAAAATAAAACTTGGTATATTGATGATGCTGGCAATGGTAAAATTGGAACTGGTAATGATGTTATTGGTATAAGACCTGTTATAACTATTAAAGCTAATGCCGACTATATTAGTGGCGATGGTACTAAAGATAACCCATATACAATTGAAAAAGAAAATAGCTTATTTGGTAGCTATGTTAAATTAGGTGATGAAGTTTGGCGTGTATACGAAATCAACGATACAACTCTTAGATTAATGCTAAATGATTACTTAAAAGTTAATGGTAGTAACCTTACATATCGTTATTCCAACAGTAGTTCATATCATAATGATACTGCATCTGGAAGTATTGCTTATTATCTAAATAAAGATTTCTTAAATAGCTTATCATATAAAGACAAAATCAAAGAAATTAAATGGCCAAACGGTTACTATAATAGTACCACTGATTATGATTATACTAATGCCTTAAAAGCCGAAGTTGATACTAAAGTAGCCCTAATGAGTGTTGGTAACATCTTCTTAAATCCAGATTTAAGTAATTACTTTACAATGACTGGTTCAAAAGAAAAAGCTAGTATGGTTTATATCGTTACTGAAGATAAAAGAATTTATCCACGCCAAATTGGCTCAAGTGTTAATGTCGTTCCAACGATAAGTATTGATAAAAGTATATTAACAAAAGGAAATGGTACTAAAGATAGTCCGTTTGAAATGGAGTAAATTATGAGTAGACGTAATAAAAGAAAAAGTAAAATTAATAAATTAACAATTCTCTTTATCATTCTTGATTTATTAGCAATTGGTGGCTTCGTTATGATGTATGGTCCTTGGAATAAAGTTAGAAACTTCTATGTCAATACCGCTATGAAAACTAAAGATCATCAATATTTAGCCAAAGTTTTCTATAGTGATAAAACAATTGATGATATTGTCAATAGTAACTATTTCATTGAAATTAAAGAAAAAGTAAAACTAGATGATGTTGTCATTGACACATCACCTAAATCAAGTTATAAAAATAAAGAAGACGAAGAAATATTAACCCGTGATGGTAATAACGAAGATTATAAAATAATCAATTTAAAAGTTGGTATTTCAAAAGCATATTTAGTAGCCATCTATAAACCAGAAAAAGTAAGTTTAATCAGAGCCAAAAGTTTTAATATTGGTAGATATGGTGAACAAGTAACTTATATGTGTAACCGTTACAATGCCTCTGTATGTATTAATGGTGGAGGATTTGTCGATGAAGGAATAGGTTCCGACATTCCACTAGGATATGTAATTGATGATGGTGAAATCGTATGGCCAAGTAGTGGTTGGGATACTAGAAAAGGAAACCTAATAGGTTTCAACCAAGAAGGTAAATTATTACTACTAAGTAACTCTACTGGAGAAAATGCCTTAGCTGAAGGTATGGTCGATGGCCTAGAATTTGGACCATTCTTAATTGTCAATGGTAAACCACTAGAAATTGTTGGTGACCCATGGGGTAAATCTCCAAGAGTGGCTATCGGTCAAAGAAAAGATGGCGTTGTCTTATTCTTAGTAATCGATGGAGAAAACTACATAGATGGGGCTTCTTTACAAGATGTTGTCGATGTCCTAACTAAGTATGGAGCCTATAATGCCGCTAACTTAGATGGTGGTCATTCATCATCATTAGCAGTCAATGGTGTTTTATATAATAATCCACCAGCCATTGCTAAAAGACAAGGTGGCAGATACGTTGTTACCGGATTTGGATTATTAAAATAATTAAAAAGATCAGTTATTTCTGATCTTTTTCTTTATCTTTCTTTCTGTTTATTCCATAATATTCACGAACTTGTTCCTCTAGTTCACGTCTAAAGTCAGCATTACTCTTAACCAGAAGTTTAGCATTCTCTCTTCCTTGTGCTAACTTCTCTCCTTTATAAGCATACCATGCTCCACTCTTTTCAATAATGTTAGCTTCAGCCGCTAAATCGATAAGTTCACCGCTTTGACTAACACCCTCACCATACATGATATCTACTGATGCCGTCTTAAATGGTGGTGCTACCTTATTCTTAACAACTTTAATAACCGTTCTATTCCCTACGACATCCGTGCCACTCTTGATTTGTTCTCCTCTTCTAATATCAAGCCTTACAGATGAATAATACTTAAGTGCTTTTCCACCAGGAGTAGTTTCAGGATTCCCAAACATTACTCCAACTTTTTCACGTAATTGATTAATAAATATTACAATCGTATTCGTCTTATTAATTGATCCAGATAGTTTTCTTAAAGCCTGTGACATAAGTCTTGCTTGTAATCCTACATGACTATCTCCCATTTCACCATCAATTTCAGCTTGTGGAACCAATGCTGCAACTGAATCGATAACAATAATACTTACAGCCTCACTCTTAACTAAAGCATCACAAATTTCTAATGCTTGTTCACCTGTATCTGGTTGGCTTAATAATAGTTCATCAATATTAACACCTAAATTACTTGCATATACTGGATCAAGTGAATGCTCAGCATCGATAAATGCTGCTCTTCCACCAGTTTTTTGTACCTCAGCAATCGCATGTAAGGCAAACGTTGTTTTACCAGAAGATTCTGGTCCAAAAATTTCAATTATTCTTCCCTTGGGATATCCTCCTACCCCAAGTGCTATATCCAAAGAAATAGAACCACTTGGTACCACATCTATTTCCATATTTTTTTGTTCCCCTAGTTTCATTATTGCGCCTTTACCAAATTGTTTTTCAATATCTGCCAAAACTTGTTCCAAGGCTTTATCTTTCTCTACTGTTTTCAAAATTCTTCCTCCCTCTAATATCAGTACATTCTAATTATATAATGCTTTTTTAAATTTGTCAATACTTTTTGCAAACAATTGTTTGCAAAATCTGTAAACCCTTTTATTCACTATTTAAAAACCGGTAACAAAAGAAAAACAAGAAATTATTTCTTGTTTAATCTAACTTATTTATAAGGTCGTAAGTAATAATATTGTTTGATATTTCAATTAGCTTATCAGCATATTCACTACGCTTACTAATATAATCACTTTCAATAATACTACTAGATATCATATATGATTCATTGCTTTTAGCATTATAATATACCTTATCAGTAATAAATGAGCCGTCTTTAAAAACTATAATTCCTTCGTCATTTTTAATACTCATAATATCTTTACCTAAAGCATATTTATTGTATACATTTAACATATTGCCAATTGTTGGCAAAGCATCGATCATTCCCATTGGAGTATCTATTTCTACCCCTTTTGTCATTTCTTTAGTCCAAATAATTAATGGAATATTTTTGCTTAACTCATAATCATATTCATTAAACTCCGTATAATTTTCATCATCTTCGCTATATACTTCATCTGTCACCGGATCATAATTATACATATACTCATACTGGTTCTTAGGGATTCTTGCGTCATGATCACCATAGATAATAATTACCGTATTATCGAGCAATCCTTCCTTATCCATATCATCTAAGAAACTACCTATTGCCTTATCCATATAATTAACTGACTTTAAGTATCTTCCCATTATTGTAGTGTTAAGATAATCCCTATGAACAATTTCACCATCGATAACTTCATCAATTCCTAAATCTAATTCATCATACTTATTAACATCTGGCCATGGCGTATGATTTGTCAAAGTAATTAATGTTCCATAATATGGTTTTCCAACATTATCATTAATATCTTTAATCATTGGTACCACTTGTCTAAAGAAAGAAGCATCAGATAAACCAAGTCCATATTCTTCATCAATTACAAATGAACTCTTATCATACATCTTGTCATAACCCATATTAATATGCATTGCATTTCGGTTCCAAAAATCGCCCACATTACCATGCATACTAAAAACATAATAACCTTTATCTTTTAGTAAATTCTGCATTGTAATAAAATGATCATTATAATAATTGACAAATACCGTTCCATTATTAGATGGAAGTAAACTTGATGAATAAGTAAACTCCGTATCACTACTTGTTCCTACCCCTACTTGTGCATAAAAATTATCAAAATAAATTCCTGTTTTAACTAATCTATTTATATTAGGTGTTACTTCATTACCATTAAACTCAAGCCCTAAAGTAAAATCTTGTAAACTCTCAGCATGAATAGCAATTACATTCTTTCCTTCAAAAATGCCTGTATACTGATTAGCTTTCAAAGTTTTCTTATTTTCACTATAATAGTCTTTCGTATCCTTTAACGCTTTATCATAACCAAAAATATTATTAAATTTTGGTTTTAAACTCTGGATCAAATCATCCACTTGATATATATACGGTCCCCAACTATCAAGTACCGTTACCCTATTCCAGAATTTATATAATCTCATAAAAGAATTGTATGGCGGCATCGCACAACCAATACCCATCATAACAACAGCTAATCCCAAAGGTATTAAAAATTTCTTTTTATTAAGAATTATCTTTTCTTTTTTCATTCTAAATGCAATAATCATCCCCACAATAAGCCATAAATATGACAAATCGCATGGTCTAATTACCATTTGCGTAACTGCATCCCCAACATCTTTTACAAATACTGATGTGGCAAGTAATGAAAAAGATATAAATGATTCATAATAATTATAATATAAAGAATTAGTAACACACGTAGCCACCATTAATATTGTACTAAACATATAATAAAACTTGCGTCTTTTTTCCTTTACTAAAAAAGATAGACCAACTAGTAATACCACAAACCCGATATCAAAAAACATTGATCTAACCTGAAAACGCCCCGTTGTAAATAAACGAAGTAATAAAGGATTTAAAAGATTACCCACAATATATAAAACTATTACTGGATAATCCTTACTCAATTCTTTAATTTTACTTACCTTTAAATTCTTCATAGTATACACCTTTTTAACACCATCATTATATCATATTTTTGTAAAATAAACCATACTTATTTACTACTTTATCTTTACGTGTTATAATTGACATACGGTGGTTGAAATGAATTTTTTAAATCGTCTAAAAAAGAATAAACTTATTGAAAGATTAACCCCAATTATCCAAAAAATCATTGATTTTTTATATCAATATAAACATGTTATTGCCTTATCATTCCCATTTTTAGCAATGGATTTAATAACCAGAATATTTGGTAAAGGTATTCACTTTTATCGTATATATAGACTAGGCCCAAACATGTTTACAATATCTTGGATAATTCTTTTCGTAGGACTAACCTTAGGTTTTAAGAAAAGTATTGGTAAACGTATATATTTAGTATTAAGTTTAATATTTCTATTTATATTCTTAACAAATAATGTTTATTATTCAATGACAAAAACTTTCTTTGACTTTAATCTATTAGAGTCAGCCTCTGAAGGTTCCCCATATATCTTAGATACCTTAAAGAATACTCCATTAAAAGTGTATATTGCCTTTATCTTTATTATCATATCTTTAATATATGGCTTTAAATTTATTCCTTATAAGACTAAAAATAATAATAAATTATTAATGTATATTATCTTTTTATTCTTGTTCTTTCATACCTTTGCTCCCCTAACTCTAGGTAAAGCAAACAGTGAATTAACATGGTCTTCTTGGAAAAATCCAAGAAATATCTATAAATCATTTAATGATAACAACAAAAGTTTAAAAGTAAGTGGTTTATATGAATATACCGTAAGAAATTTTTATATAACATTCTTAAAATCAGAACAAGAAGAAAATACTGAAGATATTGAATTCTTAAATCTCGCTTTTGAAGATAAAGAAAATACAAAGAATAAATATACCGGTATCTATAAAGATAAAAATATTATCTTTATCCAATTTGAAGGCCTAGATAACTGGATTATTTCAAAAGAAAATACCCCAACTATCTATAATATGATGAATAATTCCATTAATTTTAAAAATCATTTCTCATATTATAATGGTGGTGGTTCGACATTCAATTCAGAGTTTGCTGTCAATACTGGTTTTATTACCCCACTTTCATATACTCAAAATGCTTATACTTTTAATAAAAATTATTTCCCATATTCCATGGCTAATATCTTTAAAGAAAAAGGTTATACCGTTAATGCTTTCCATATGAATAGCGGAGAATATTATTCTAGAACAGCTAACTATAAAAATTGGGGATATGATAATTATTATGGATTAAAAGATATGTTTCATTATGAAGACGCCACATATACCTTAGATCGTGAATTAATCTTAAATGAAGAGTTTAGTAACTTAATGTTCCCAGAAGAAAGAAACTTCGTTGATTATCTTATTACTTATTCTGGTCATTTACCATTTAATAATAATAAAGGTGTATGTAAACTCTTATATGATGAAGATCATACCCCTATAGAAAAAGAAGAAGAAAACAAAGAAAAAGAAGAAGACAATAAAGAAAAAGAAGTCATTGAAAGAGAACCAATGACCGAAGAAGAATGTATCTATAGACAAGCTAAAGAAACTGACTATATGATGGAATTATTACTTCAAAAACTAAAAGAAAAAGATCTATTAGATAATACCGTAATCATAGCCTTTAGCGATCACTATTTATACACTGTCGAAGATAAAACAATCCTAGATAAATATAAAGAAACTAGTAACAATCTAATTAATAAAACTCCCCTATTTATCTGGAACAATTCAAAAAATAAAACAAATATAACTAAAGTAACATCACAATTAAATATCTTACCAACAGTCTTAAACTTATGGGGAATAGATTATAACCCAAATAACTATATTGGTAAAGATGCCCTAGATAATAATTATGAAGGAATAGTTTTCTTTAGTGATTACTCTTGGTATGATGGTAATGTCTATGTTGAAAATGGCGAAGTCACCAATAACAAGAATATCTCTTATGAACACCTAGAAGAAAAAAATTACTATATCAGTAATATCACTAAAAAGAATGACTTAGCCCTTAAATTTAATTACTTTAAATATAAAAAGAAAAATAATGAAGATCAATAACTTCATTATTTTTTAATTATCTAATAATCACCGTAATTAAAATGTAAAAACAGTTCCCATTTTTATTTTAGTTTTCTATATAATACATACCCAGCAAATACTAAAGCGAGTAATGTATATAATACTTTAATTACTCCTGATAAGAATTTGACTACTTTTTTATTTTTTATTTTTTTATTTAAATAGTTTACTGGTTTAGTATAAAATGTCGTAGCTAATCCCTCATTATAAAATTGTTTTATATACTCTTTCATTATTTCACCCCACCCAAGTCATCAATAGTAATTTTACTTTGATGAGGGATTGGCTTCCATTCGACTTTTTTAAATACTGCTACATAAGTCGTATATCTTCCAATCATATCGAACGTTGGCCAAGTTAAAGTAAATAGTAGTTTCTTCCAAAAACTCATCTTTTTTATTCTAGCTTCTTCAATAATAAATAAATATATAGCCATTGGCATATTTATAATATAAGTTGATAATCTAAAAAGTATTCTAAACCAAATTGTAAGTAACATTGATAAGAATAAGGCACTAGTTCCTGGTAGGACATTTACTCTTATATCATATAAACTTCTTAATCCTTTGGCTAACCAATTACCACCACTAAATAATGATACATCCACTATTCCATCTACGTACGCCACACAAGCATACACTAGTACCATTACCAGTAGCCATCTACATAAATTAATAAATGCTATTGGTGTTAACTGCACTAAGGTATCAAATGAAGCAAAACGATGTCTAATAGATTCCACAAAGTTAGCACCAAATGATCCTTTGTCACTTTTTTTATTAAACTCTTCACCATGCCAATTAGTTCTTATATATTTTTTACCCATAAAGACATTGATAAATAAATATGGCCCTGACTCAGCAAATGCTTGCAAGTGTCCTTTTGACCAACGTAATCTTTGTCTTAAAGCCACCTTTAAACTAACCGGTTGTTCATCAAAGAATTCTGCTTCATCTTGATATGTAATTTCATATCCTTGAGCAACAGCATCAGCTGTTAAAGCTCTATCTTCAGTTAAAGATGTATAATGCCATCCCCCTTTAACTATTTCATTACTAAATAAAAATCCTGTTCCTTGAATATTTGTAGCCAAATGTAAGACACTTCTTGCTCTATGATTAGTTCTTATTGATCTAATCCAATGAAGTGCATATGTTGAAGCAATCCAATTCTCATCGAAATTCTTGGTATTACGATATGACGTTATAATCTTTTCGCCACTATCAAAAGCATCATTCATTTTACTAATATAATTTTTCTTAAGTAAATTATCGGCATCAAATACAAAATATCCTTCAAATGAATCTATCCCATAATCTTCTTCAATCTTATTAAATAGAAACTGTAGAGCATAACCTTTAGTCCTATGATCTGGATCATTTCTTTCGTAGCATACTGCTCCCTTACTTCTAGCTATTTTTGCTGTATCATCTGTACAATTATCAGCCACAACAAAAACCTTTAATAAATCTTTGGGATAATCTTGTTTGTTGATACTATCAAGCAAATTCCCAATAACATATTTTTCATTTCTAGCAGCAATAACTATTCCATATTTATGTTTCACTTTAGCTTCTTTAAACTTTCTTGTGAAAAACATGCCAATTACAAAATAAAAGGCTTTATGAATAACACATACACTAAGAATAGTTCCTAGTATTTTATAAAAAGAATTAAAAAAAGGATACACACTAGCAAATGATTTTAATAATACATCAAAAAACCTACTTATTCCTTCCATAATTACCTCGCATAATTCTATAATAATTATAACATAATATATTTACTTTGACATTATTTTTTTGATATAATGAAATTACATAAGGAGTACTCATGATTAAAAGGCTATATCAAAAATATAAAGAAATTATTAATTATTTAATCTTTGGAGTTTTAACAACAATTGTCAGTTTAGCTACCTATTATTTTCTAACAGCCACGATTCTTAATCCAGATAACCCATTAGAACTCCAAATAGCAAATGTCATATCATGGATTTTTGCTGTAACATTTGCTTATTTCACTAACCGTAAATATGTTTTTAATAGTAAAGATAACAATATTATTGGTGAAATGATTAAGTTTTATCTTGCTAGATTAGCATCTTTACTTATTGATATGGCTTTGATGTATATTTTTGTATCGGTTTTAAAACGTGATCATCGCATTGTTAAAGTAATCGTTCAAATTGTTGTCGTTATTTTAAACTATATTTTTAGTAAACTATTAGTATTCAAACGTGGGGGCGTAAAATGAAAAAAATATCCGTAGTTATACCAATGTACTACGAAGAAGAAATGGTAAATACTTGCTACAAAGAATTAAAAAGGGTTCTATCTAAACTTAAAAACTATGATTATGAAATGATCTTTGTAAATGATGGCTCATTAGATAAAACACTACCACTATTAACTAAAATAGCCAAAAGTGATAAAGATGTTAAAATTATTTCCTTATCACGTAACTTTGGTCATCAAGCTGCCGTTAGTGCTGGCTTAAAATATGTTACTGGCGATGTTATCCTAATTATTGATGCTGATTTACAAGACCCACCTAAAGTTATTCCTGATATGTTAAAATTATGGGAAGACGGCTATGAAGTAATCTATGGTAAAAGAAAATTAAGAAAAGGTGAATCTTTCTTTAAGCTATTTACCGCTAAAATGTATTATAAAATACTAAACCATTTATCAACCGTAAATATCCCTAAAGATACTGGTGATTTTAGATTAGTAGATCGAAAAGTCGTAGATGTCATTAATAGTATGCCAGAACATAATCGCTTCTTAAGAGGTATGTTTAGTTTTACTGGATTTAAACAAATTGCCTTTTTATATGAACGTGACAAAAGATATGCTGGTAAAACAAAATACACCCTAAAAAAGATGCTTCGCTTATCCTCTGATGGTATTATTGGTTTTTCATATAAACCATTAGATTTACTTATTACTATCAGTATTACTTTCTTCTTAATAGCAATTGCTTTACTAATACTTTTACTTATCTTTCCAAAGCACTACTTAGTATTCTTAATATCTTGCTTATTTGCTTTTTCTACTAGCATTATTACTTTCTCAATGTGGATATTATCGCTATATATAAGAAGAATATATGACGAAGTTAGAAATCGCCCAACATATATCATTGATAAAACAATTAATATTAAAAAGAGTTAATTAATTAACTCTTTTTTTATAGACACTTACTATTATCAGTCTTATATGTACCACCGATTTGTGTTACATATTCCTTTATTTTAAGTTCCGATACTTGTACCCAATTGCCACTTGCATAGTACCAGTTAAAATCATTCGGATTAGTCATATATATTGGTTCATAAATAACATTCTTTACATTAAATAATTCAATTGGTATTCTTAAAACTGAATAATAATTTTTATTACCATATACCTGACCATCTGATTTATCAAGTATCTGATCATTATAATAGTCCTTTGAATACATTCTAATACGATCGTCCCCGATACCGTAGAACTTCTTATATTTATTAAATAATGTTAGTTCTGGCTCTAATTTAGCTTTTGACATTTCGTTTTGAGCAAGTATTTCAAAGCCTCCATTATCTTCATAAATAGATCCATTATGATGATTACTATAAACCACCTTACTAACTGCTCCGTAATATCCAATTGTTAGTCCTCTTCTGTCAAGTGGATCCAAACCACCATTACCAAGCATCTCTCCAAGTGAATCATCATATCTTGTCATATATACCCTGTATCCCATTGATTCATAACGACACTTTTCATATTTTGATATCTTTAGATTTAAATCTTTTTCAATCATAATACCATTAGCAGTCCCTGTATCAGAGCCTCCATGTCCTGGATCAATAACAAAATCATATTGATATTTAAAATCCTCAATTGTTATTGTTACTAAGTCATCATCATAACTAAAAGTTACTAATTTATCTCCAACTTTAGCCCTAACAATTCTATTATAGACATCTAACTTACTAATTAACCTTTCTTCACTATTACCACTAATATATACGTCATATACACCATTATTAACGGTAGTTAAGTTTAAATTACCACTATAGTAATTAGCTCTACTAGTATTCATATTATAAGTATAAATTAGTTTATTATTGCGATTTTTTAACTTAATAATATAACTACTTGCATATACCCTAACGTATCCCTCAAAATACACTCCATCATTATTAAAACTACTTTTGGTTAACGTATTAGAATATAACGTAGCATTATAAGTACTATATCCAACTCTACTTCCCTTGTCTGGGACTACACTAATTACGGCTTTCTTAACAATTACTTTTCTTGTTACTTCGCTCTTATTACCGCTATCATCTAAAGCTGTATAAGTAAGTAAATATTCTCCTTCTTTATTTGTATTTACACTTCCTGTTACTTTTACTTTATCTTTCATATCAGTATCATAATTATCACTAACTGTATACCCAGGTTCGCTATACTTTCCACCTAGTAATAAATAGATTTCTTCTCCCCCTAATAATTTAATCTCGGGAGCAATCCTATCAATTACTAATACATTTCTAAAAACATATTCATTATATACTTGATATTTAACCTTATATTCCCCTATTTTAGTCGTATTTACTTCTTTACTATCTATTTCTACTTTATCACTAATATCACTACCACTAGCATATACCTTAATACCATATTCTTGATATTCTTCACCCACATTGATATACAAAGTAGTAGGTCCCACTAACTCAAAAACTAAATTATCACTTTCTTGATATTCTAAAGAGTAAGTAATACCTAAAAAACTTACTATTAGAATTATTAATACCGATAAAACATAATATATTCTTTTCATATTACATACTCTCCTAGGATAATTTAATTCTACCACAAAACAAAAGAAAAAGATAGTTAATAACTACCTTCTTTACATTCTTTATTTTTCAGTTATATACTCTTTAGCCATTACATAATACTTAGCACCAGAGACTATTGATAAGACTGCTGCTAATATTAATAAATAATCTGATACTCTAACAGGTATTAATGAAAATGGTAAATCATAAAATAACTTTAACGTTAAACCAACCATCAAAGAAGCTGTTTTAAACTTTGCTACCTTAATTGCTGCTACAGCTTTTCCTTTATTACCAATTAGCATCTTTATTGAATCGACAATAATATCTCTACCGATAATAATTACAGCAATTATTGGATGAATCATATTCTCAGCGGTTAATACAACAATCAAAGTATTTGTTAAAAGTTTATCACTAATTGCATCGATCATTTTACCGAAATCAGTAACCATATTATATTTTCTAGCTACCTTACCATCGATAAAATCCGTAATTGATGCGATGATAAACAAAACACCTGATATAATGTAACGCAAATCAATTGTCATACTTCCTCTTACAATATATGTTGGGATATCTACCCCTACTTGATGCCATGGAAATAATAAAATGATTAAAATAATAATTGATAATATTATACGTGATATTGTTATTTTATTTGCCGCGTTCATACTTACCTCCTAATAATATATGTTGCATTCGTTTCAAAGCTGTTCTTATGTATTTCACTGATTACCAAATAACCAACAACCACAAGTACCAAAACCATCACAATTGATAAAACTAATATTCTCATATTATTTTTCTTTTGACTCATATTCGTATATGGTGAAGCAACTTCTTTTTTTAAAGTATTTTCCGTTTTAGCTTTTTCGATATCATTAACTGGAATCTTAGAAGTAAAATCAAATAAGAATTCATTGAATTCATCCATGATTTTTTCTCCATCTAATCCTAAGTATTTTGCATAATCGCGAATAAAATATTTCAAAGACATAACATCTTTAAAGTCTTCTTGGCGGCCTTCCTCTAAACTTTCTATCTGACTAGGACGCATTTTTAAATCTTCCGCTGCTTCCTCTATTGACACACCATTTTCTTCCCTTTTTTCTTTTAATTTTAAACCTATATCCTTCATGTTCCTCTTCCTTAATAAAATATAATTATCTTATAAGCCACATTCTGTACCAAAAGGCGACAAACATTTATCTATAGCTACGCTATCCATCCTTGGATTCTAATTCTCCTAAGATAGTTCCCCTACCATAATTTGGGTTTCTCGCTTGTGGGGTTTACCCGTTTCACCCTATCTATTTCTAAATAGTATCGTCACTGTGGCACTTTATATCCCTTTAATCATAGTTTCCCGTAGATTAAAAGAATGCCGTCAGGTTTCCCTGCCTTAGGTTATTTTTTCCCTAAGCGCAAACATTACCATCATCACAGATGGTGCGAGTGTGGACTTTCCTCTAAGTATTGCTACCCAGCGTTTGTCCAGATAATTCTATTCTTCTTTTCCAAGTACAATCTTTTCTAATTGACTTATTCTTCTTAACAAATCGACATTTGTAATTTCTTTTTCTTTACCCTTTACCGTCTCGATACTAGATTCTAAACTACGAATCTGTTGTTTTAAATCTTCATTTTCTAACGTAAGTTTCTCTTTTGCTTCACGAAGTGATTTAACCATATTATTATATTCATTATAATCACGAATAATAATATCTAGGAATTGATCAACTTCTTGCATACGATATCCTCTCGCATCGATTTTAAATTCTTTTTCTAAAATATCTTCCATGGTAAGTGTTATTTTATCATTACTCATAATCGACACCACCTCTAGTCTAATTATAAAGTATCTCTTCCCTTTTGTCAATTTAAATAAGTCTCAAAAGACAGGTAATTATTCTAACACATTACCTGTCTTTAGTCAAATTACAATAATTGGTAATCAACCGTTTTTCTTGAGTATTATTTAATACATCCAATTGATAATCAGCAATACTACTTAAAATCTCAAATCTTTCCTGTTTGTCCTTACCTTGCTTAATTAATTCCGCATTATGTGTCTCCAAGTTTGATAAAACTGTAAGTTCATTAATATTGGCATAATCTCTCATATTAGTATTTTTAGCCAATTGGGGATTTAACTCGCGCCATTCTTTTGCTGTTGTTTTGAACATAATGACATTTAGAATATCGGCCTCTTCGGCATATTTCAACCAAGTTCTATCTTTATAATAATCTACGTGTGGCAAAATATAATTCTTAATAGCATCTGTATGAATTAAATAATTATTTTTAGATAGTAAGCGTTTTACATCCCATTCCCTATTACTATTTTCTAATTCCTTTAATCGTTGAAATTCTTTTATCAAATACAATTTAAAAACAGGACTAATAGCCGAAGCAAATTCAAATGCTATATCTTTGTGCGCGTATATACCGCCGTATTTGCCACGCTTAACATATATACCAACAGCTCCAGTTTGAAATACCCATTCACTCGGGCTTAAAGTAAATGTATGCAACCCCGCTTGACTTTTTAAGGAGTCGAATTCGACTCCATTAAAATTAGGATTATATATTGTTTCCCATGCACCCAAGAATTCTAATGTTTGCCTATTTCTTAACCAATTCTTAATAACATCTTTAGATACTGTATCGCCTCTTTTTACTTGGGCTATATCAGAAATACAAATATAATCATCATTTCGATTACTTTCAATATTAATAGTTATGTCATTTACCACAAGAACATTATTTTTCAAAATTATCACCATCCCCTATTTTCGTAATTGACAAAGTATAGCCAAATGGGGCTAATATTTTTATAAGCGTGTTGATTTGTGGGTGCTTTTTTCTATTCTCAATAACTGCAATCATTTCTCTAATAACACCAGATTCGTTTGCCATTTCTTGTTGAGTGAGCCCCAATTCACTCCTCAACTTAATAAATTCACATACCAATTTGTATTCTAAATCAAATATTTTTTGTTCTTCGATTATATTCATTTTTTATCACCATCTTAATCATACGACAAAACGTCTTGGTAGTCAATAAGATACAAACATTTTTAAAATAAAAATCGTTTTTTTACCGATTTTTATTCTCTATATAAATTATTATCTTTAATATATTCTAAAACTCTCTTGTCTAAATATTTCTCATCTATTTTTTTTCTAATATCAGTTGATGATACCTTAATATAATCATACTGGTCTACAACCATAAAATTATTACTCTTATATTTTTTCGTATATTTACTTATATCAATATTGTCTCTATTCATAATAATAATTTTATATTTAAGTAATTCATGATAATTTTTCCACTTATCAAAATTAATGATATTATCAGCTCCGATTATTAAAAATAATTCATCATCATATTCTTTTGATAACTCTCTCATTAATTCACTCGTATATATGTATTTATTATGCTTTTGATCAACCTTAATTTTTTCATTTTCAAAGAATTTTAACATGTTAATTCTATCGTTAATATCGATTAAATCAGTCTTATCCCAATAGTTTAACGTAGGAACGATTAATACTTTATCAACATAATTATTATTAATAAGATAATTAACGACCTTTATGTGTCCCTTATGGGGAGGATTAAAACTACCCATATAGATTCCTAATCTTTGCTTTCTAACATATGTTGGCGTTTCAAATTTATGTAAATTGTTTTGATGCATCTTAGTTATTTTTAGATTGACTTCTCTTTCTATTTTTTCATTATTAATTACTTTAGCAATATCTTTATAAGTAACTCCTAATTTATCTTCATCAGTTAATCCTGATAATCCATCATCTGGAGTCTTATGAATTACTTTATCAGGCACACCTAAATATTCACCAACTTGAATAACCTCATGGACATTTAAATCAGCTAGCACATTTATATCACTAACATTATCTCCCCCCTTAGTAAAGTATCCTACATATAATTCACATTTATTACTAGTTCCTGGCACTAGATAAACACCTTTATTTACACTACTTAACATTGCTGCGTGGTAATATAATGTCATCATTCTAAGTCTTGGTTTTATATTGATATTAGCGTTAACTAAATCATCTTCACTAACTTTATTAGCTTTCTTTATTTCTTTAACGTATTCATCATATATCTTTGTTAAATCAACTTCTTTTAAAGGAAAACCAAATGTTTTAGATACTAACAAAGCATCATTTTTATCACTCTCTTTAGAATGACATGGCATCCATAAGCCAACGACATTCTCACTTCCTAATGCTTTTGTAAATAATGCCGCTACAACCGCTGAATCTTTTCCACCAGATATTCCAATTACAGCTCCCTTAAGTTTATTTTTTTTATAATAATCTTTAATAAACTTAACTATTTCCTTTGTTACTTTTCTTGTATCCATTTAATACCTCCATATATTAAAATTGACAAGCAAAACTTGTCATTTTAAAAATTAAACATTAACCATTCTGGTTTAAATATTAACAAAATACCTATTCCAAGTAGTAATATACCACCAATTAATTTTGATAATTTACCATACTTTGTAGAAAAACCAGTTAATTCCATCGTTGACATAGCCACTATAAAAACAATTAAATCATCAAGTAAGAAAGCAATCATATAAAGGGCAATATATATCCCCTTAGCTAACGTACTCGGATGATTTAGTGATAGTATCTCAATAAACATAACCGGTAGTCCCGCTGAACAAGCAAGTTCTACGATATTTACTGATACCGCTAAAGCCATTGCTCCAAGTAATGCTAAAACTAACTTCTTTTCACTAGTAAACTTCTTGATTTTATCAAATATCTTATTTCTTTTCTTATCATCAATTACATCGCATCCATTATCCTTACGATGTTTAATATAACTAGATAAATTAATCACAGCACCAATTAGTGCAATAATTCCAATAATTAATCTTACATAATTAATTGATAAAAGTAATGTTGCTGCATTTAACCATGCCAACATAAATAATAAGTATACAAGAGCTGATGTTAATAAGAAAGTAATTCCAATAATAAACATTCTTTTCCTATCATTCATGCCAATAAGCATACTTATTAAAAATAATAATACCCACATAGCACATGGATTAAAACCATCTACTAAACCAATTACAACAGATATTACTGGTAAAGTCATATTTTTTAAACTAATCTCTTTCCCAAATAACGATACCTTATAATCTGTTTTTTCAGAAATATACTGATTGACATCTTCCTCTTTATTATCATCAATAATCGGATAACTAGGAAGGTCAATATTACCAATATATTCACCAGTTCTATCCTTATATCCATGATCTGAATAATAGTCAATTGCCGCAATAAATCTATCAGCATAATTTTCTCTACTAAAACCTTTAAAATATTTATCTCCAATTACCGTAAATGGTGTTCCTCTTACCGGAGTATCAAATAAATTAGCTACTTCATCAAGTAACACTGCATTATCATAATCCCCTATCTCATACATATAGATTCTAATATTTGGATAATCATCCTTAATATCATTTAAAAAGGCTATTTCTTCCTTACAATGAGGACAAGTATCTGAATGAAATAAATAAATATTTACTAAGTTCTTTTCAGAATCAGCCAATACTAAACTAATATTTAAAACGAAGATGATAAAAGCAAATAATATTCCTTTAATTATTTTCATACTTATCGATCATCCCTATTAATTCTTCTTCGCTTTTTTCACCAATTAAGCGTTCTAATTCATTTCCATTTTTATCAAGAAAAATAACAATTGGCAAAATCTTACCCGCATTGTATTTGGATACCTCTAAATTATCCATATCGTAATCTAAATTAGTAATATCTAAGTCTTTATAATCACTAATTATCTTATTCCATACCTTTTTCATAACTAAGCATCCTGGGCACCATACCGCCCCAATCTTAATTATTCTCATTTTATCACCTACATATCAAGTTTTTTATAACATTCATCAAATACTTCCAAGAACCTATCTACTTCTTCCGTAGTTGTCTTATAAGATAAACTTACACGTAAACTATGATTAGATAAATCCTTATCCTTAGTTAATGCATATACAGCATTTGACATACTATCAGCACTTGAACATGCACTCTTTGTTGATATATATATTTCATTACTATCTAACGCATGTAAAAATGTTTCTGGTTTAATCTTTCTTAAACTAAAGTTTATCGTATGTGGCATACTATTTTCGGTACTATTAATATGCACCAAAGGATATTCTCTTAATTTATCACATACTCTTTTATTTAACTTACTAATATATTTCATATTATCTTCTACATTAGGAACGATTAATTCCATTGCCTTATATAAAGATACGATTAAAGGTAGAGCTGGTGTACCACTTCTAAAAGCTGTTGTACTTTTTCCCCCATGTATTAAAGGTAAAATATCAACATTCTCTTTCTTAATAAGTAGCCCTATTCCCTTCATTCCATATATCTTATGTGCAGACATACTTGCTAAATCAATATCTGTTAAATCAACCGGTATCTTACCTAATGCTTGAGTGCAATCTACATGGAAAAAGCATTTTGGATAATCCTTTAAAATTTTAGCAATCTCTTTAATTGGTTGTCTGAGCCCAATCTCACTATCGACCATACATACACTAACTAAGATTGTATCATCCCTAAGTAATCTCTTTAAGTCATCTAAATCCACTAAACCATTATCATCAATTTTAACAAAGTCAACTTCAAATCCTAAATCAGTTAAATAGTTAAGTGGTGCAATAATTGATGAATGCTCTAAATAAGTTGTAATAATATGTTTACCTCTATTCTGATACTTCAAACATATTCCTTTAATTGCCGTATTATTTGATTCACTAGCTCCACTAGTATATATTACTTCACTAGGTTTTACCTTTAACATTTTAGCAATCTCTTCCGTTGCATAGTTTTCTAACTGTTTACTCTTTACACCCAAACTATGCAAAGAATTACTATTTCCAGGATATTCCCTACATACCTTTCCAAAAGTTTCAAGTACTCTTTCGTCTACTGGCGTAGTTGCCGAATAATCTAAATATGTCATAATTAATCACCAAGATAATTATACAATAAAATAAAAGACTAATCAATCGCAATTAGCCTTATTTTTTCATCACTTCGATATAAATTTAAAATATTATCGACCGCCTCCTTTACATCACTATAATTATTTGCCTCCTTTAATTCTTTTTCATATGCATCTTGTTTACTATCGATAATCTCATTTGCCACATAATATTCCATTACAGATAGTTTATCATCGTATAATGATTTTATTTTCTTAACATTATCATAATCTTTTGTAATTCCCACCACTGTTTTATACTTATCATCATCTCTATAATATACATAATTATTATCTCCGTTATCCTCTCTCATCACGTCAACACTATCATATACTCCTTTTTCAACTAGATATAGCCTACTACTCCTTAACGTATCATATAGATTATTCTGATATACCCGATAAGTATATTTACCCCCTATATAACCAATAAATAGTGCAATAATTAATGGAACAATTACTCCCCTAATTTTCTTTTTCATATCATCACCAAAGATAATATATCACCATCAAACAAAAAAATATGTCGAAAAAAATCTCATCACCTAAAGGTGATGAGATAATCTCTCTCTTTTGTCCACGAAAAGGTTTTCGTGGACCTTATCAGAAGTCATGAGTATGGGACACTCTACTTCCATTTTACTCTACCACATATGGATTAGTGCTTATTCCAGTTCCTCCTTCAGCAAACTTGGTCCCAGGTTTTAATGAAACTGCGGGACGGACGCCAAGGGCGTTATTGACACTGTAGCGATTGAGGTTACCTGTATTGAAGACGCTGAACTCACCGGCATGGTTGCTACTGAAATTGCCAGGGGACCCGGACCACCAATATTGATTGGTATATAGGTAATATGTTGAATTAGATGTACCTCCTCGTCCTCCTGCCAACATTATTTCATCTGATGTAAGTAAACCAACAGGATAGGTTAATTTACCATTACCATTACTTGTACTTACAGTGAAGGCATCATTCGTATTACATGTAAGACTTGGTGTATATGTACTATTTACTCTCCCATATGGTGATAAATATAAGTAACTAGTTGTACTACCTGTAGGACTCCAGCCATTTAACTGATATATTGTCCTATCATTACAATATGGTGTGTCTTCTAGTTTATTGGTATAACTTGTCATATTATTAGCATACCAAGTATCTATCGCTGTTTTTATAGTTGAATTAGTGGTGTTAGCCGAACTTGTTAACATTTCATCTAGGGCATCTTCAACTTTCTTACCATTAGTCAATGTTATATAATATGCTGTAGATGATGACACATAATAAACATATCTAACACTTGTACAAGTTGTTTCTGTCGTGCTTCCACAAGTATAATGTTGATAATTTAAATTTGTTCCACTTATATCACTTTTGGTCTCAACATTATAACTACCCTTTGAAACTAAAGTATATGTTCCATTACCATATGTAACATCCGGAGCATAGTACCATCCAGTACCA
>JAEEGL016379952.1_pt1 | contig 46939 bp, 39 predicted proteins | sample 9134231 | NCBI WGS metagenome assembly JAEEGL01 (sample SAMN16246548, study PRJNA631951) | gut metagenome | biome: gut microbiome; feature: rumen; material: fiber-attached | host: Bos | place: Iran: Karaj | collected 2018-10
AAAGAATAAGGAGGAACGACGATGATTAGAAAAGTACAATTTGAGAGTCAGGAACGCCGTATCAACCAAGTTCTTGCAGCTCTGAAGGAGAATGGCATCAACAGTATTGAAGAGGCCAACGAGATTTGTGAAAAGGCTGGTGTTGACCCTTATCTGATCTGTGAGGAAACACAGCGTATCTGCTTTGAGAATGCCAAGTGGGCTTATGTATGTGGTGCTGCTATAGCTATCAAGAAGGGCGTGAAGACTGCTGCTGATGCTGCAGAGGCTATCGGTATCGGTCTGCAGAGTTTCTGCATCCCTGGTTCTGTGGCTGACGACCGTAAGGTAGGTATTGGTCATGGTAACCTGGCTGCTCGTCTGCTGCGTGAGGAGACTGAGTGCTTCGCTTTCTTGGCTGGTCACGAGTCTTTCGCTGCAGCTGAGGGCGCTATCAAGATTGCTGAAATGGCTAACAAGGTGCGCAAGAAACCGCTTCGCGTGATCCTGAATGGTCTGGGCAAGGATGCTGCACAGATTATTAGCCGTATCAATGGCTTTACTTATGTGCAGACTCAGTTTGATTACTTTACTTCTGAGTTGAAAGTTGTTCGTGAGGTTCCTTATGGCAACAACCCAAGCCGCCTGAAGGTGAAGTGCTATGGCGCTGACGATGTTCGTGAGGGTGTAGCTATCCTGTGGCATGAGGCTGTTGACGTGTCTATCACGGGTAACTCTACTAACCCAACTCGCTTTCAGCATCCAGTAGCTGGTACTTATAAGAAAGAGCGTGTATTGGCTGGCAAGCCTTACTTCTCAGTGGCTTCTGGTGGTGGTACGGGTCGTACCTTGCATCCAGATAACATGGCTGCTGGTCCTGCTTCTTACGGTATGACTGATACGCTGGGTCGTATGCACTCAGATGCTCAGTTCGCAGGTTCTTCATCTGTTCCTGCTCACGTTGAGATGATGGGATTCTTGGGTATTGGTAATAACCCTATGGTGGGTGCTACTGTAGCTATTGCTGTAGCTATTGACCTTGCTCTGAACAAGAAATAATCCGTTTTCAATGGATAATTGATAATGGAGAATGGAAAATGAAGGCTGCTCTTTCGGGCAGCCTTTTTTTTCTTTTTTCTTTTTTCTTTGCTATTATCAACTACCTCTATCAATCATTGGCATAGTTCAAGAGCTGAACTTCCGAGGCTAATTTTATTTTGCTTTTGCTAAGGGAAAATAGACGAGCGCTTCGCGACTCTTATTTGATCTTCCCTTTTAACGCAAAATCTTCATAAAATCTTCACGCCTCTTCACTTAGGCTCTTGAACTATGCAATGTTGAATTGCCGGTAGTTAATTCATTCTCCATTATCCATTATCAATTCTCCATTATTTTAAATCGAGCGAAGCGAAGGAGGAGCTGCTTCTCACCAGCGTGGAGGAAAGAAATAGTGGCCTTGGCATTGTCGCCACTGCCTTCGACCTTGATGACTTCACCAATGCCGAAGCGCTCGTGCTGAATCTTCTGACCTACGGATACACTGGGGGTATTACCCGTTGAGGGACTGACAAGGGTGCTACTCACACGCTTGTAGCGAGGAGTGGGGATGGTGCCATTAGACTTGGGATCGTTTGACTGTGCTCCAAATCGCTCTGATGACTGGCTTGACAGACCTCTGGAGACGGTGCCTGCAGCACGAATCTTGGTGTGAGGAACCACGGGCTTCAGCTTTGACTCTTCTTCTTTCCAATAACGCTGTGCACTGGCAGTGTGAAGCCTATCAATGTACTCTTCTCCAGGTACATAGTCCCAACGCCCGAAGGAGTTGGTTTGACGGTAGTTGGGACGGGAGAAGTCGGGTGACTGCTTGTCGGTATGTATGTACTGTGGGTCGATATCCCGTAGGAAACGACTAGGGGAACTGAACTCCATCTTGCCATAGCGGAAGCGTGACCTGGCATAGCTAAGGAAGCAATGCTCCTCAGCACGGGTAAGGGCCACATAGAACAGACGACGCTCTTCTTCAAGGCCTTTGATGTTGTTCAAACTCATGGGACTGGGGAAGAGGTTTTCTTCCATACCTACAATGAACACAGTGCCAAACTCCAATCCTTTAGCAGAGTGGATGGTCATGATGGTTACCTTGGCATCGTCCTCGCCTGTGTCACTGTCTTGGTCAGTCAAAAGCGACACCTCACTCAGGTAGTCATTGAGGTAGATGTGTTCATTATCCTCTTCACGGTGTGTCTGTGTGAAGTCCTGCAAACCATTCACGAGTTCCTCGATATTCTCCTGACGACTCATGTTCTCAGCAGTACGGTCTTGCATCAACTCGCCCATAATACCTGATGCCTTGATGATGGCAGTACCTAACTCGTAGGCATCAGTGGTACTAACCTTGTCAATGAAATTATTGATTATGGTGCGGAAACCATCGAGCTTGGTCAGTGTGCCCTTGTTGACATTCAGTTCGTAGGCTGTAGGACTGGTGATGACCTCCCACAGACTAACCCCATGTTGTGTAGCTGCTCCGATGATTTTGCCCACAGTAGTGTCGCCAATGCCTCGGGATGGGTAGTTGATGATGCGCTTGAATGCTTCTTCATCGTTGGGATTGACTACCAAGCGGAAGTAGGCAATCACGTCTTTTACTTCCTTGCGCTGGTAAAACGACAGTCCGCCATATACACGATAGGGGATGCTTTTCTTACGCATTACTTCCTCGAAGATACGGCTTTGGGCATTGGTTCGGTAGAGGATGGCTATCTCGTTGTAAGGTATGCCTTCACGACGGTGTAGCTTGCTGATCTGGTTTGCCACGATATCGCCTTCTTCTACATCGCTGTAGGCTTCAGTAACTTGAATACGTTCCCCTTGTTCTTTCTCGGAGAATACATCCTTGTGGATTTGTCGCTGGTTTTTGGCAATGAGACTATTGGCTGCCTCCACGATGGTCTGTGTAGAGCGGTAGTTCTGCTCCAACTTGAATATCTTGGCGCCATTGAATTGCTTAGTGAAGTTGAGGATATTGTCGATTTCTGCCCCACGGAAAGAGTAGATGCTTTGGGCATCATCGCCTACGACGCATACACGTTGGTGTTGCGCTGCCAGTTGCAGTACGATGCAGTGCTGGGCATAGTTGGTATCTTGGTACTCGTCCACCAAGATATATTTGAACTGCTGCTGGTATTTTGCTAATACGTCGGGGTGCTCTCTAAAAAGAATATAGGTATAGAACAACAGGTCATCGAAGTCCATGGCGTTGGCCTGACGGCATCTGTTCCAGTAACGACGGTAGATTTCACCTGTCTTGGATATCTTGGCATCACGATCGGCTTCTAACAGGTCGTCGTTGTCAAGGTACTCTTGCGGGCTTACCAGGCGGTTTTTGGCGTTGGAGATACGTTCTTCTATCAGGCCAGGCTTATAGGTCTTGTCGTCAAGGTCCATTTCTTTGATAATGGCCTTGATGAGACTCTTGCTGTCGGAGGCATCATATACTGTGAAGTTGGCGTTGAAACCGATATGTTCATGTTCGTAGTGCAGGATGCGGAGGAAGATGGAGTGGAAGGTGCCCATCCAGAGGTATTGGGCTCGCTTGATGCCTACTTGCTTGGCAATGCGTTCTTTCATTTCACGTGCCGCTTTGTTGGTGAAGGTCAATGCGAGGATGCTCCAGGGATCGTATTCGTGTTCCTCGAGTAAATAAGCTATCTTGTAGGTCAATACACGTGTCTTGCCGGATCCTGCACCGGCAATGACCAGTGACGGACCGTCGCAGTATTCTACGGCTTTGCGTTGTCCTTCGTTTAATTCTTTTTCGAAATCCATCTTTCTTTTTATAATTCATTTGTTTGATGATAAAACCGACTGAATTTACTCCACTAAAAATCGCTCACGTTTTACTAAAACGCAAAAACTCGCTTCGCTTCAAACAGCCTGCGTTTTTTAACGTAAAACTTTAGATAAACTTGGCTGCACCTCAACAATTCATGCAAGCATGATTGTGTTCGGTTTGCACAAGTTTTCCCGATTTTCTTAACGATACGTAAATATATGTCGTTTTTATTCATCAAACATCCGTTTTGGTAAAAAGCTGCTGCCATTATTGTTTTGCAAAATTAAGAAAAATAATCATCATATGGCTTTTGAGAGAGAAAATAAAATTGTAACTTTACACTCTCGAAATAGACAAATCAATTCAACAATATGGAAAACAGAAGTTTAGTGACCATAGCCGACTACACAAAAGAGAAGATTCTCTATATGTTGGAGATGGCTAAGGAATTTGAGGCGCATCCTAATCGTCATCTGCTTTACGGAAAGGTAGTCGCTACCTTGTTTTTCGAACCCTCTACACGTACTCGCTTAAGTTTTGAGACGGCTGCTAACCGTCTCGGTGCACGTGTGATAGGTTTCAGTGATCCTATGTCTACCAGTTCGAGTAAGGGCGAGACATTAAACGATACGATCAAGATGGTGAGCAACTATGCTGATATTATCGTGATGCGTCACTACTTGGAGGGTGCTGCTCGATATGCCAGTGAGGTGACACATGTGCCTGTGGTGAATGCGGGTGATGGAGCACATCAGCATCCTTCGCAGACGATGTTGGACTTGTATTCTATCTACAAGACACAGGGTTCACTGGAGAATCTGCAGATTTATCTGGTGGGTGACTTAAAATATGGTCGTACGGTTCACTCGCTGATTCAGGCGATGCGTCACTTCAATCCTACGTTCCACTTCATCGCACCTGATGAACTGCGTATGCCAGAGGAGTACAAGATTTATTGCCGTGAGCATAGTATCCAGTTTGTGGAGCACAAAGATTTTACAGCAGAGAGCATTGCTGATGCTGATATCTTGTATATGACGCGTGTGCAGCGTGAGCGTTTTACTGACCTAGATGAGTATGAACGTGTGAAGAACGTGTACATCCTGCGCAATGCCATGCTGGAACATACGAAGCCCAACCTGCGTATCTTGCACCCGCTGCCTCGGGTGAACGAGATAGCTTACGATGTGGATGCCAACGAGAAGGCGTATTACTTCCAACAGGCTCAAAATGGTCTGTATGCTCGTGAGGCTATCCTTAGCGATGTGCTGGGCATCACACTGGAGGAGGTGAAGGCTGACTCCTTGAAGATTGAGGCTACCGAGAAGGTGAGTGGGGCTGTGAAGAATATCACGGATGATCTGCCTGAGGTAATAAATAACTTCAAGGATAATGTGGAGAAGATGGTGAACTCTGTGAAGGAAACTTTTAATAAGTAGTGTTATGAATGAGGAAAAGAGAGAAATGCAGGTGGCCGCGCTGAAGAACGGCACTGTGATAGACCATATACCGAGCGATAAACTCTTTACTGTGGTGGCATTGCTGGGACTGGAACATCTGACGAACAATATCACCATTGGTAATAACCTGGACAGTAAGCTGCTGGGCAAGAAAGGCATTATCAAGATTGCTGATAAGTTCTTTACCAATGACGAGATCAACCGTATTGCTGTGGTGGCTCCGAACGTAAGAATGAACATTATTCGTGACTATGAGGTGGTGGAGAAGCGTCAGCTGGAACTGCCTGACGAGCTGATTGGCATTGTGAAGTGCTCTAACCAGAAGTGCATCACGAACAATGAGCCGATGCCTACGCGTTTCCATGTCATTGACAAGGATAACTGCGTGATTAAGTGTCACTACTGCGAGAAGGAACAACATCGCGAAGAAATACAACTGAAATGAGAGAGGATTGGAAGCCTGGAACATTGATTTATCCGCTGCCTGCATTGCTGATTAGCTGTGGCAGTAGCCTCGAGGAGTATAACATCTTTACTGTGGCATGGACGGGTACGCTCTGCAGTAATCCGCCCATGTGCTATATTTCTGTTCGTCCAGAGCGTTATTCATATCCCATTATCAAGAAGAACGGTGAATTTGTGATTAACCTTACCAATGAGCGATTGGCAAGGGCTACCGACTGGTGTGGTGTGCGCTCGGGCAGGGACTATAACAAATTTAAGGAGATGCACCTGACGCCCGGGCCATGTAGTGTGGTAAAGGCTCCGTTGATTGAGGAGTCGCCCGTGAATATCGAGTGCCGTGTGAAGGAAATCGTTCCGCTAGGCTCGCATGATATGTTCATTGCTGATGTGGTGAATGTGCGGGTGGATAGTCAGTACCTCAATAACGAGACGGGTGCTTTTGATATGGCTTCGTTCAATCCGTTGGTCTATGTGCATGGCGGTTATTATAGCTTAGGGAACAAGATAGGAAAGTTTGGCTGGTCGGTGGAGAAAAAAAAGAAATAAATAGGTTATTCGCTCAAATTATCGTAACTTCGCAGCCAAATTAGAAAATAAGCATATCATTTTATTAATACAATAACAAATCATGAAAAGAGACGATTTGATTTTCAATCTGATTGAGCAAGAGCACCAGCGTCAGCTAAAAGGTATGGAACTCATTGCTTCAGAGAACTTTGTGAGTGACCAGGTAATGCAGGCCATGGGTTCATGCATGACTAATAAGTATGCCGAAGGCTATCCTGGCAAGCGCTACTATGGCGGTTGTGAGGTGGTGGATCAGAGCGAGCAGATTGCCATCGACCGTGTGAAGGAGTTGTTTGGTGCTGAATATGCCAACGTACAACCTCACTCTGGTGCACAGGCTAATGCGGCTGTGCTGCTGGCAGTACTGAATCCAGGTGACAAGTTTATGGGTCTGAACCTTGATATGGGTGGCCACCTGTCACACGGTTCAGCTGTCAACACTTCTGGCATCTTGTATCATCCTATTGCTTACAGCTTGAACAAAGAGACGGGTCGTGTGGATTACGATGAGATGGAACGCTTGGCACTGCAAGAGAAACCAAAGTTGATTATTGGTGGTGGCTCGGCTTATTCACGCGAGTGGGACTATGCCCGTATGCGCAAGATAGCTGATGAGGTAGGGGCTTTGCTGATGATTGACATGGCGCATCCTGCTGGCTTGATTGCTGCTGGCTTGCTCGACAACCCATTGAAGTATGCTCATATCGTCACTTCAACTACTCATAAGACCTTGCGTGGTCCACGTGGTGGTATCATCCTGCTGGGTAAGGACTTTGAGAATCCTTGGGGCTTGGCTACCAAGAAGGGCGAGATCAAGATGATGTCAACACTGCTCAACTCAGCTGTATTCCCTGGTCAGCAGGGTGGTCCGCTGGAGCATGTAATCGCTGCTAAGGCAGTGGCCTTTGGTGAGGCACTCCAGCCTGAGTTCAAGGAATACCAGAAGCAGGTGAAGAAGAATGCTGCCGTACTGGCTCAGGCACTCGTTGACCGTGGCTTCCATATCGTTTCTGGTGGTACTGACAACCATTCTATGTTGGTAGATTTGCGCACCAAGTATCCTGACTTGACAGGTAAGGTGGCAGAGAAGGCGCTGGTGGCTGCTGACATCACTGCTAACAAGAACATGGTGCCATTCGACTCACGCAGTGCATTCCAGACCTCTGGTATCCGTCTGGGTACTCCTGCCATCACTACTCGTGGTGCTAAGGAAGACCTGATGCTGGAGATTGCAGAACTGATTGAGACGGTACTGAATGCTCCTGAGGATGAAGCAGTAATCGCTAAGGTTCGTGCTCACGTTAATGAAACTATGGTGAAGTATCCTATGTTTGCTTACTAATATCTACAGATAACCTAAAATATTAACTATTACGGCTGCTCTTTTGGGCAGCCGTAATTTCATAGAAAAGTTGTAATTATGATGAGAAAATTATTTTTAATATTGGTGGCTGTAATAGCACTTGGAACTGTTATGGGATGTAACTCGAAAAAAGGAACGGAAAACGAAGTTGTTGGTGATAGTCTACAGACCGAGTTAAAGAGGGCAGGTATAGATAGTGTTCAAGAACTGAATAATGATTTTGCAATATTCTTCACTTCCATTTATAATGATGAATTGTATAATGATTATGCTTTTATAGATAAATACTGTACCGAAAAATTAAAAAAGAAACTGAAGGAAGCCTATGAATATGAAGGTGATGGTTATGCTACATGGCTTTTCAGAAGTGAATTTCAAGATGGCCCAACTGATGAACATAAACTCACAAAGATAGTGCCAGAAGATGATGGATGGTATAAGTATGACTTTATTGATATGGGTCATAAAGGATCTCATAGAATAAAGGTGTTGTCACATGTTAATCCAAGAAATCAAATTGAGTATTATATTGACGAGTTGGAATAAGCATAAAGTTTATTTTGATTAGTTGCTGTATTTCAACTATAAATACAGAAGGCTGCTCAAATGAGCAGTCTTTTGTTTTAATCAGGGAAACGTTGTTTCAGCAGCTCTTCCATTCTGATGGCTTCATCACGATATTGGGCAGCCTCGATGAAGTCGAGCTTCTTGGCTGCCTGTCGCATACGTTTCTTGGTTTGTTCAATACTCTTTTCGAGTTGTTCGCGCGACATATACTGTACGATAGGATCGGCGGCAGCTGAGATGGTACCCACTTGTTCGATATAGGGCCGCGGGGAAGCGAGTTCGGCACTGCGGTGACTGATGGTGGCCTTGGCCTCTGTGGTGGCTTCGATGTTGGGTGCAAAGACATCGAGGTTCTTGCCCTTGATAATCTGGCGAGGAGTGATGCCATGCTCCTGGTTGTAACGTAACTGTTTCTCTCTACGACGGTTGGTCTCGTCGATGGTCTGCTGCATGCTCTCGGTAATCTTGTCGGCATACATGATGACCAGTCCGTTGACATTACGGGCTGCACGACCTGCAGTCTGAGTCAACGAACGATGGGAGCGTAAGAAGCCTTCTTTGTCTGCATCAAGGATAGCTACTAATGAAACTTCAGGCAGGTCAAGTCCTTCACGTAGGAGGTTGACACCGATTAGTACATCGTAAAGTCCTTCACGTAGGTCTGCCATAATCTTCACACGTTCTAAAGTATCAACATCACTGTGGATATAGTTGCATCGCACACCGTTATTAAGCAGGTACTCGGTTAATTCCTCAGCCATACGCTTGGTGAGGGTAGTGACCAACACACGCTCTTCTCGCTCTACACGTAGCTGAATCTCTTCCATCAAGTCATCTACAGGATTAATGGCTGGGCGCACCTCAATTTTTGGGTCTAACAAGCCTGTAGGGCGAATAACCTGCTCTACTACAATGCCTTCACTCTGTTCTAGTTCAAAATCGGCAGGGGTGGCACTGACATAGATAACCTGATGTGCCATATCCATAAACTCGGGGAAGGTGAGGGGGCGGTTATCCTTGGCTGCTGGTAAACGGAAGCCATATTCCACCAGGTTTTCCTTACGTGCTCTGTCACCTCCATACATTGCCTGTATCTGTGGAACGCTGACATGACTCTCGTCTATAACTATGAGAAAATCTTTCGGGAAGAAGTCGAGCAAGCAGTATGGACGAGTACCAGCAGGTCGTCCGTCGAAGTAGCGTGAGTAGTTCTCGATGCCTGAACAATGTCCCAGTTCTCGAAGCATCTCCATATCATATGTGACACGCTCGTAGAGACGTTTCGCTTCTGTTGTTTTTCCCTGTTCTTCAAAGAATTGCACTTGTTTGTTCAAGTCATCTTCTATCTCATGGATGGCTCGTATAGTGGACTCTTTGGTGGTCATGAACAGGTTGGCTGGATAGATTTTGTAGTCCTCAAACACACCCGTTGTACGCCCTGTAAGGGCATCTACTTCCTCGATGCTTTCTATCTCGTCGCCCCAAAATACGATACGCAGAATATGGTCTGCATAGGCCAGAAAGATATCAACTGTGTCACCCTTTACCCGGAAATTGCCACGATTCAGTTCGAAGTCGTTGCGTACATAAAGGCTATCAACCAGTTGGCGCAGGAACACGTTGCGGCTGAACATACTGCCACGCTTTACCTCAATGACGTTGTTGTAGAAATCGGCTGGGTTGCCCATGCCATAGATGCAAGATACGGATGACACTACTATCACATCGTTGCGCCCGGAAAGAAGGGAAGAAGTGGCTGCCAGTCGTAATTTGTCAATTTCATCGTTGATGGCCAAGTCTTTTTCTATGTAGGTATCAGTACTGGGCATATAGGCCTCAGGCTGGTAATAGTCGTAGTAAGATACGTAGTATTCTACGGCATTGTTGGGGAAGAAACTCTTGAACTCGCTGTAGAGCTGGGCAGCCAGTGTTTTGTTGTGACTTAGTACTAATGTGGGCTTGTTGATATTGGCAATAACATTCGCAATGGTGAAGGTCTTGCCTGAGCCAGTAACACCTAACAAGGTCTGGGCAGGAACACCTGCTAAAACACCTTCTGTGAGCTGCTTGATGGCCTCTGGCTGGTCACCTGTGGGTTGGTATGCTGAGGTAAGTTCGAATTTGTTCATTTGGCGTTTGATAAAAACAAACGAAGATAGGAAACAAGTTTGAAATATGCAAGTAAATGTGTCTTTTTGTTTTTTTAAGAGGTAAGATTTTGCATTATTCGTGGATTAATACTACCTTTGCCAAGATTTTGGCCAATTACGGACTTTTTCGAATAAAACATGAAGAAAAATATCATTATTATACTGCTCACTGCCTTCGTGATGTCGTCATGTGGTAGTTTTACTAACCTCTATAAGCACAAGCTGAAAGACAAGGACTACGACTATATGTATGAGGCTGCTAAAGAGTACTATGTGGCAGGACAATATTCACAGGCCATTACGTTGTTGAATGACGTGATTACTATCCTGAAAGGATCTGACAGGGGAGAGGAGTCTGTATATATGTTGGCTATGAGCTATTTGAAAAATAAGGAATATGCCATTGCGGCACAGTCGTTCCAGCAGTATTACACTTCTTATCCACGAGGAAAATATACGGAAAGGGCTCGATTCTATGCTGGCAAGGCATTATGGATTTCTACGCCTGAGTCACAGTTAGACCAGAGTGATACCTACTCGGCTATTCAGGAACTACAACTATTCTTAGAGTTCTTCCCAAATTCCATTTACCGTGAGGAAGCCCAGAATATCATCTTCGAGGCGCAGGACAAGCTGGTGGAGAAGGAGTATGATGCGGCTAAGTTGTATTTTAATTTAGGTTCATATTTGGGTAATAATTATTTGTCATGTGTGATTTGCGCGCAGAATGCACTGAAGGATTATCCTTATACGAAGTACCGTGAGGACCTGTCAATGCTGATTGTGAAAGCCAAGTATGAGCAAGCTGTGCACAGTGTGCTGCAACGTAGGGCAGAGCGCTATCGTGATGCAGTGGATGAGTGCTATGCTTTTAAGAATGAGTTTCCTGAGAGCGCCAATATCAAGGATGTGGATGAGATGCTGAAGAAGTCTGAAGAGATTTTGAAAGATCTGCCAGAAGATGGTGAAATAGTAGAAGAATAAAAACAACTAACTAACATAAAATTTATGGATTACAAAAGAACAAATGCTGCAACTACCACCGTCACTCGAGACGTTGTGAAGTTGTGCGAAGATACTGGCAATGTATATGAAACCGTTGCCATTATCGGTAAGCGTGCTAATCAGATTAGTCTGGAGATAAAGAACGATCTGTCTAAGAAACTGGCAGAGTTCGCTTCTTATAACGACAATCTGGAGGAAGTGTTTGAGAATCGCGAGCAGATTGAGATTTCCCGTTACTACGAGAAACTGCCGAAGCCAACACTGATTGCTACGCAGGAATATAAAGAAGGAAAGGTGTATTATCGCAATCCTGTAAAGGATAAGCAAAATATGGACGATTTCCAATGATACAGCGTATTCAATCTGTTTATTGGCTGGTCATCACCGCATTGTTGGTGGTGACCATGTTGTCTCCTATAGGTTTCTTTACGGAAGCTGGTGGAGCGTTTGACAGTGTACTGAAGCCATTGGGCCTGACGATGGCTGATGGTGGAACTGAGAGTACCTGGGGACTGCTGGCTATTTTGCTGCTGGATGCCGTGGTGGCGTTTGCTACGATCTTTTTATATAAGAACCGCATGTTGCAGGTACGTATGTGTGTGTTCAGTGCTTTGCTGGAGATTGGCTATTATGCGGCTGTGGCTGTGTTTGTCTATATGCTGAAGAGTGACTTGGATGCAGCTTTCCGTCCAGGATGGGCACTGGCGTTGCCTTTTGTCTGCATCGTACTGAATTACCTTGCTTTCCGTGCTACTTATGCTGATGAGGTGATGGTAAGGGCGTCGGAAAGACTGAGATAAAAAAAAGCTGCTCAATCGAGCAGCTTTTTTTATAGGTCGTTGTAGTTTGGACTGAAAGTGTCGCCTTGGTTGATGTCGCCAGTACGAAGTCCTTTAGTCAACCATTTCTGACGCTGTTGCGAGGTACCGTGGTTGAAGGATTCTGGTACCGCATAGCCACGAGCTTTCTTCTGCAAATAATCATCACCAATCTTTGATGCGCAGTTGATGGCTTCTTCCAAATCACCTGCCTCGAGTGAGCCATACATTTTATTGTCATTGTTAGCCCACACGCCTGCATAGAAGTCGGCTTGTAGCTCCAAACGTACGCTGATCTGGTTGCTTACAGCTTCGCTGGAACGTGACATCTGGTTGTGTGCCTGATCGAGTGTGCCTAACAGGTGTTGCACATGATGTCCCACCTCGTGGGCAATGACGTAAGCATAGGCAAAATCGCCATCTGCCCCTAACGTCTGCTTCATTTCAGTAAAGAAAGAAAGGTCGATATATACTGTTTCGTCACCAGAGCAGTAAAAAGGACCAACCTGTGAGGTAGCACCACCGCAAGCAGTCTTCACACTACCGGTATAAAGCACCATCTTTGGAGCACGATAGGTTCTGCCATACTGCTTGAATACCTTGGTCCATACATCCTCGGTACCTGCCAGTACCTGACTGGAGAACTTGGCCAGGGCTTCTTCTTCAGCTGTAAACTCACGGTTATTCTCTGTACGTGTGGATACCATGCTGCCCAAATCGGCATTTGACAACACACTTAAAGGGTTGCCTCCCATAAACCAGGTAATCAAGGCAACGATAATCAGGCTACCAATACCTAATCCGGCCTTTCCTCCACCACTCAATCTACGGCGATCATCCACGTTGGAACTCTCGCGTCTTCCGTCCATTTTCATAATTTATTCCAATTTAAGGTTCAACATTTACTTGCAAAAATACACAAATAATTGTCACATCAATAAAAAATCATCAAAAAACTCAAAAATAGTTGCAGTAATGTATATATAAATTCCATTTATAGTGTATATTTGCAAAGCAAAGCTTTGCGAAACTGCTCATGCTCGACAAACTAAACAAGTGTTTGTTTGTCCTCGCTTAATCGCAGTATTGCAGAGTAAAGTTCTGCGAAGCAGATAGGACATAACATAACTAATTAAATATATTATAGTATGAAAAAGACTAAGATTACAGCTATTCTGTTGAGTGCTGCCTTGGTATTTGGCAGCTGTGGTACAATGAACAATACAGCTAAGGGTACTGCTATCGGTGGTGGCGGTGGTGCTGCTGTTGGTGCCGTTTTAGGTGGTTTAATTGGTGGTGGTAGTAAGGGTGCATTGATTGGTGCTGCTATTGGTGGTGCTGTTGGTGCAGGTACTGGTGCTATCATTGGCAATAAGATGGATAAGAAGGCTGCTGCAGCTGCTCAGATTGAGGGAGCAGATGTAGAGAAGATACAGGACAGCAATGGTTTGGATGCCGTTAAGGTGACATTCGACTCTGGTATTCTGTTTGGTTTCAACTCTTCTGCTCTGAACAATGAGTCTAAGAACTCTCTGAAGGAGCTGGCTGGCATCCTGGCTGAGGACAAAACTACTGACATTGCTGTTATTGGCCATACCGACAAGGTGGGTACTTACGATGCTAACATCAAGGTGTCTAATCAGCGTGCTCAGGCTGTTGAGAAGTATCTGAAGCAGTGTGGTGTGCCTAATTCTCAGTTCAAGACTGTTGAGGGTGTTGCTTACGATCAGTATGATGAGACCAAGACCGCTGCTGAGAACCGTCGCGTAGAAATCTACATGTACGCTAGTGAGAAGATGATTCAAGACGCTCAGGCTGAAGCTGCAAGACAGTAAATTTAAATGGTAAATTAAAAAAGGCTGCTCATCGAGCAGCCTTTTTTTGCTAGTTACCAAACTAGATTCTAAAAGGGCATATTTGGAGAGGCGTTAATAAATTTCGAGTTTTTACGTTAAAAGAAAAAATCCAATAAGACCTTTGGTCGTCTATTTTTACTTAGTAAAAACGATAAAATTTTAGCCTCGGAGGATCAGCCCTTTTAGAACCTAGAGTTGGTGGTAAATAAAACAAAAAAGGCAGCGAAGACGCTGCCTTTAATGGTCAAAATCATAACTTACTTGTTTAAGTGTAAGTCCTTGAAGGTTCGTGGAGCAGGAACGCCTGGCAAAGGCTTGCGATCCTTGAGCTGCTGGAGAGCAACTTCAATGGCCTTGTTCAACTGCTGGTCTTCACCTGCCTGTTCCTTGATAGGATCGTTGTCGAGCAAAATGTCAGGATCGACGCCGTGGTTCTCCACAATCCACTGACCAGTCTTGGCATCGTAGTTGGTGAAGAACGGTACGCGAACATCAGTGCCATCCATGTAAGGCAGTGAACCACTGATACCAATAATACCACCCCAAGTACGGGTACCAATGACAGTACCAAGGTTGTTGGCCTTAAAGCTCCATGGGAAGAGATCGCCATCAGAAGCAGAGTATTTGTTCACAAGCAAAACCTTAGGGCCGTGGTGAGCTCCATCAGGCACGGTATTCGTCGTGCTGGATGTGCGGCTCATAGTCATACGATATGGCTCACGCAGCAAGCGCTCGATAATCATAGGTGATACATTACCACCACCATTGGCACGATCGTCGATAATTAACGCCTCTTTATCCAACTGAGGATAGTAGTAGCGCACGAACTCATTCAGACCTTCAGCACCCATATCGGGGATGTAGATATAACCTACACGACCATTGGTAGCTTTTTCTACTGTCTTGATATTGTTCTGTACCCATGCGTAGTGGTAGAGTGGATATTCGTCAGCAATAGGTTTGATCACCACCTTGCGACCACCTGCAGAAGCAGCACTATTTACTGTCAGTTCGGTCAGTACGTTTGCCTTGCCAATGAGCAGCTCGTAGATGTTTTTGACAGAATTAACGGGCACACCATCGATGGCAGTGATGAAATCACCTTCCTTCACATTGATGCCCGGTTCGGTAAGTGGTGAACGCAGTTCCTCACGATAAGGAGCACCTTCCAGAATCTTCGTAATCTTGAAGTATCCACTCTTGTCACGACTCAGTTCAGCACCCAGTAAGCCCATATCTATTCGTTCTGCCTCAGGCTTCTCACCTGTAGAAATGTAAGCATGACCGCAAGCCAACTCAGAAATCATTTCACCAATGACGTAGTTCAGATCCAGGCGGGTCTTAACGTAAGGCAGCAGCACAGCATATTTCTGCTTGATAGCTTTCCAATCAACGCCGTGCATGTTCTCCAGGTAGAAACCATCACGGAATGCACGCCATACCTCGTCGAAAATCTGTGGCCATTCCTGAGAAAAATCAACTATAGCCTTCAGGTTGTCTGTAGAAACTGCCTTGTCAGCCTTGATGTGATCAGATGGAAAGTCAACGATGTAATACTTGTTACGGTCAGACAAAATGGCTTTCTTGCCACCAGCAGCGTAACCCATGATACGGCCATCGGTCACCTTGGTGTCCTCGCCCTTAGCAAAGTCATAGACCATTAGACTGCGTCCGCTTTGATACCACAATTTCTTACCATCGCTGAAGAAGAAACTCATATAGCCCTCACCAGCACGAATAGGAAGTTTTACGATGCGATTGAAGATACCATCGGTATCAATCTTCACATCAACACTCTTGGAATCTTTAGCTTCACCTGGTTTACCAGGACTTTGAGGACCAGCTGGTTTGTCGTCACTCACGCTGATCTGGTCGTCCTTTGGAAGCAGTGGGGATGGGGTATCCTTTGCTAATGTAGCAAGATAGATGCCACCCATACTGGTGTAGGCGTAGTCCCATTCCACACGACTGTAGATAGGATTCAAGTCGCGGTTAGAGTTGAAAATAAGGAACTTGCCATCGGTACTGAAAGTAGGTGATGAAGAATCGTACCACTTCTCAGTAACAGGATACTCCTTGTTGGTCTTGAGGTTATATACGTACACGATGCTCATGTCGTTTTTCTCAGGACGAGTGTAGGTAATCCACTGACTGTCGGGAGAGAACTGCACCTGACGGAACTCGCTCTCTGGGCAAGTAAGTACTGTTCGCTTGCTTTTGGCAGCTACATTCACCTCCACCAGACGGTTTTTTCGGTCTGTATAAAGGATAGTTTTGCTGTCAGGACTCCAGGTCAGTGAACGGATATAGGTGTCGTTGTTCTTGGTCAACTGCACAGGTTCGCCACCCACTTCTTCCTGCAACCAGATTTCAGTTTCACCAGTCTTATCACTAATATAAGCAATGTACTTGCCGTCAGGACTGATTACAGCACCACGATCGTTGGCACCAGGAGTACGGGTGATGTTCTTTACCACGCCTTGTTTAGCAGGGATGTCAAACACCTCACCACGAGCGGTTACAGCCAGACGATTACCATCGGATGATACGCTAGCAGCAGTGATGTTCTCTGATACATCACGGTATTCCTTACGTCCGTAGATATTGTCAGAAGTCAGGCTGATACTGATTTTTGTACTCTGACGTGTCTTTGGATCAAGTTTATAGAGGTAGCCACCTTTTTCATAAACAATAATCTGACCGTTGGTGCTTGGGAACTTCACATCGAAGTCTGTGTAATTGGTCACTTTCTCGGTCTGCTTGGTCTGTGTGTTGTACACAAAGATGTTCATAGTCATGTCGCGGTCGGAGATGAAGAAAATCTCATCGCCAATCCACATAGGCATGATATCCTGTGCGTCATTGTTGGTAATGTTCGTCACGCTCTTGGCTTGTGGGTCATAGATCCAGATATCATCGGCCATACCACCGCGGTAGTATTTCCAAGTACGGAATTCACGCATTACGCGATTGTAAGCCAGTTTCTTACCATCAGGAGAGTAACTGCAGAAGCCACCCTCTGGCAAAGGAATCTGCTCGCTCATGCCACCTTCATTGGAGATGGTCCATAGCTTGCCATCGAAACCGTCGCCGATGCGGTTACGATATACTACGCTCTTTCCATCAGGTGTCCAGGTGAGCACCATGTTGTTAGGACCCATACGGTCTCCCAGGTCGTCACGTGAGTTAGTGGAAGTGAAAGTAAGGCGCTTTGGTTCACCACCGTTCTTTGAAATGAGATATACTTCACGGTTGCCATCATATTCGCCAGTGAAGGCAATAGATTGTCCATCAGGTGAATAGCGAGCAAACATTTCGTAGCCAATGTGTGAGGTCAAACGGGTTGCCTCACCACCATTGATAGATGCCTTGAACAGGTCGCCTCCATAGGAGAACACTACTTCCTGACCGTTTGTGGCAGGGAAACGAAGCAGTCTGCCTTCATCGGCATAGCTGTTCAATGCTGTTCCCGCCATCAGCAGAGATAACAAAAAAAACTTGTTCATAATACTATTTTGGTTGATTGTTGAATTCGTGATACAAATATACGAACTATAATTAAGAAAAGATAGGTGGGATCATAAAAAAGTTACAAATGAAAACAAAAATCCCCCTCTATGAGGAGGGGGATGAATATTGAATACTTGTTTTATTCAATAGCGTAAACGCCTTTTTTGCTAACATCTACTTTTGATGGATTACCTTTGTAACCTATGCTGCCGCTACCTGCCCTAGATGCCTCGATAGACTTGCTGGCATAGCAGGTGATATCGCCACTGCCAGAGGTGTTGGCTATAACATCCTCAGCTAGCAAGTCGCTAGCAGCGATATCGCCACTGCCAGCAATGAAATATTTGGCTCTTAGAGTCTTACCTTTCAATCTGATGTCTCCACTTCCGGAAATATTGGCCTTTACATTGTTGACGCTGATATTGCCCAGGCCAATGTCACCAGAACCTGCGATAGAAACCGACAAGTCATTGCTTTGTAAATTGTCACTATTGATATCACCGCTACCAGAGATACTTACATCCATATTGCCTGAGCAATTGACATTGTTGCAATCCATGTCGCCAGAACCTGTAATGCTCAACTTCAGGTTGTCTGTAGTCAGTCCGTTCATCAGTTTAAAATCACCAGAGCCAGTGATATTCATCGCTTTCAATGAAGCTGCATTGACAGTATAATCAAGTTTCTTGAGGTAGTTTACACTATAGCCTTTCTTGATTCTGAGGCATAGGGTGTTGTTCTCAACATACACGTCCAGGATCTCAGCTACATTGTCGGAGGTAACTATAGAGACAGCTGGTGCACCAGGTTGCTGGGTGAAATATACGGTACCACTACCAACCAAATTAATCTTGTCGAAGTCAGATACCTTGATTTCTTTAGTCACATAGTTTTCGCTGGCCTTTACACGAATGGTATTTACGCCATCTACTACCATACTACATGCTGTTATGCTAATGCCCAGCATCATTGAAGCAAAAATTGTTGTCAGTTTTTTCATAATCTTAAGTCGTTTTATTGTTTATTTTATGTGTTAGACGTATGAAGGTTCCAAAAAGTTGCAGTTATTGCAAAACTTTTTTTGGATATTGCATCGTTACGCAATGTAATGAACCATGCTGCTTAATGAGGGCACGGCAATCGATACCTATTATTTCTTTGTTAGGGAAGGCTGTTTGCAATATTTCCTTGGTCCGCTTGTCGTTGACGGGTTGGTTGTAAGTAGGGTAGAGCACCTGCTGGTTGAGGATAAGGAAGTTGGCATAGGTGGCTGGTAATCGTTCACCCTCAAATTCAATTCTGTCTGCCATAGGTAAAGGCAACAATTTGTATGGCTTGCCGGTAGAGGTGACGAAAGTTTTCAGCTGTTCCTCCATCTTGGCGAGTTCGTTGTAATGCTCATCAGATGGGTCATCACATTTCACATAGGCAATGGTATCGGGACTACAGAAACGCGCTAAGGTGTCAATATGACTGTCGGTATCGTCACCACTGAGGTAACCATGGTCGAGCCATAGAATACGGTTGATATGCAGGGCTGGCTTGAGATACTCCTCAATATCTACCTTATTCATTCTGGGGTTTCTGTTGGGATTCAGTAAACAGGCAGAAGTGGTAAACAAGGTGCCCATGCCATCACTCTCAATAGACCCTCCTTCCAGTACAAAATCCAGGTGACTAACATACTTGCCATGAAGGAATTCATATTCCACCGCTTGGCGTGTCACAGCATTGTCCTTCTCTGCAGCAAACTTATTGCCCCACCCGTTGAAGCAGAAATCCAAGAGTTGTGGACCTTGTGGGTCGGTTAGTGTGATAGCACCATGATCACGAGCCCAAGTGTCGTTGGTGTCACAACGCATGAAACGTACATTGCGCATCAACACTTTAGCTTGCGTGAGTTGCATCTGTACCTTCTGAGGCTCTGGGGTAACAATTAGCAGTAGCTCATAACGGGCTATCTCTTTGGCTATCTGTACAAAACAAGCGGATACTTCATCGAGCATAAGCGCCCAGTCTGTACCTGCATGAGGCCATGTGAGTTGAACACCGCTTTGCTCTGCCCATTCGGCAGGCAGGGTAGGACTACTCTGCTCCACTACCAGCTCGGTGAAACGTGAGGCATCGACCTGCAGTTCGTCTTTTCTGCGGCCAAAGAATGGATTCTGTACTTGAAAACTCATAGGCAATAATTTGCTTATAATAAAAAAGAGATCCACCTTACGATGAATCTCTCTAGAGCGGAAAACGAGACTCGGACTCGCGACCCCAACCTTGGCAAGGTTGTGCTCTACCAACTGAGCTATTTCCGCAAAATTGCTCTGCAATTTTGCGAGATTATCGACTGCGCTCGGCATAAGCAAAGCTTGCTTTGATTATGCTCTCACTTGCACGATAATTCCGCTACCACAAAGCAATGACTTGCTATCTTTATTGTGCCCAAGAAAGGACTCGAACCTTCACGCCTCTCAGCACACGCACCTGAAACGTGCGCGTCTACCAATTCCGCCACTTGGGCATGGGATTTAGATAGCAAATATCTTTTATGAACAGGTGAAGAGAAGGAGACTCGAACTCCCACGACATAATTGTCACTACCCCCTCAAAGTAGCGCGTCTACCAATTCCGCCACCTCTCCATTTGTTTGTCATTATGAATCAAAGAACTCTCTAGAGCGGAAAACGAGACTCGGACTCGCGACCCCAACCTTGGCAAGGTTGTGCTCTACCAACTGAGCTATTTCCGCCTTTTGCTTTGCAAAAGTCGGCATTATCGGCTGCGTTCGGCATAATAAAAATAAATTTTGCTTCTGCCCTCACTTGCACGATAAATCCGTGTTATTTGCTAGTAGCGGATGCAAAGGTAGGCATTTTCTTCAAACCTGCAAACTATTTTGAGAAAAAAATGCAAAAAAATATCGCAATAACGCAGTCAACACATACGGTCACGATAATCCTCGTATTTGAATTCCTTATAAATCACAGCTTTATTATCTGATGTCCATAAGGCTAGGGCAGGGTGGTGAATACCATTGAACATCGTGGTCTTGACCGTAGTATAATGTATCATATCTTCAAACACAATACGTTCTCCTACTTGCAACTCATGGTCAAAACTCCAATTGCCCAAGAAATCACCACTCAGACAAGAATTACCACCTATTCTATAAATATAAGGACCTACATCATCCATTTGGGCACCAGCAATAACTGGTTGGTAGGGCATTTCCAAGCAATCGGGCATGTGACAGGTGAAACTTACATTTACAATGGCGGTCTTAATGCCATGATTCTCTACCACATCCACTACCTCAGAAACCAATACGCCAGTTTGCCAAGCAAAGGCAGAACCGGGTTCAAGTATGATGCGCAGGTGTGGATAACGCTGATGCAACTCTTTCATCAATCTGATTAGATGCTCTACATCGTAGTCTTTACGTGTCATCAGATGCCCACCTCCCAAGTTGAGCCACTTTAACTTATGCAACCATTTATCGAATTTGGGGATTAGGTGCTCCAACGTATGCTCCAAGGCGTAGGAAGATGATTCACAATGACAGTGACAGTGGAAGCCTTCTATGCCTGCAGGTAGTTCATCGGGTAATAGGTCGGCTGTAAGTCCGAATCTTGAGCCGGGGGCACAGGGGTTATACAGCTCTGTTTCTATCTCTGAATACTCGGGGTTGATGCGTAAGCCACAAGATACAAAATCACTGTGGGCTTGTACCATGGGATAAAACCTTTCAAATTGAGTAAGAGAGTTGAAAGTGATATGACTGCTGCAACGTAGAATAGCTGGAAAATCCTGCTCAGTATAAGCTGGAGAATAGGTATGGGCTTTGCTGCCAAACTCCTCGAAAGCCAAACGCGCTTCATACAGTGAACTGGCAGTAGTGTGATGGATGTATTCGCGGAAGATGGGGAACGATTTCCACAAAGCAAAAGCTTTGAAAGCCAAGATAATTTCTACTTTGGCATCTTCTGCTACATGCTGGATAAGTCGCAGGTTGTTCCGAAGCAAATCTTCCTCCATGATATAACAGGGTGAGGGGAAAAGGCTGTAATCTATCATTTTAGTCAAATATTTATGCCACAAAGGTAACAATTATTGAATAATAATATCTATATTTGAACCATAAAAACCAATAAAACAATCAATATGAGAAAAATCATCGTATTATGTGTTAGTCTTTGTATAGCAGCCTTTGCTCAGGCTCAGATGACGGCTGACAACTGGGATGCTTATTTGAACAGAGCGTATGTAACAGGTAATGCAATTGACGTGGAACTATGGCCAAATGGCGCTTCCAATAGTAATGGAGTGACGTACGACCAACCTATTATTATGGGACAGGGTACTGTTGATGTGAAGCCTGCCTTGAAGGTGGTTCTGCCACGTAAGAGCGACAAGCCTGCTAAGGCTGTAGTTGTTTGCCCAGGTGGCGGTTATGCCATGTTAGCGACCATGCACGAGGGTATCATGTGGAACTTCTTCTTTGGTCGTGAGAATGTAGCGACGGTTATGCTTACATACCGTCTTCCGCATGGAAATCATGAGGTGCCTGCTAGCGATGTTTACCAGGCTATCCGTATCGTAAAGGAGCATGCTAAAGAATGGAACATCGATCCCGATCAAATTGGCGTGATGGGCTCTTCTGCAGGTGGACATTTGGCATCTACAGTTGCTACTCATGCTTCCGATGATGTACGTCCGGCCTTCCAGATTCTGTTTTATCCCGTGATTACCATGGACAAACGATACACCCACATGGGCACGCACGACAACCTGATAGGCAAAGATGCTACTCCTGAGATGGAAGCACTTTACAGCAACGAGAAACAAGTGACAGAGAAAACTCCACGTGCCTTTATCGTACTGGCTGATGATGACGATGTAGTGCCATCTATCAATTCTGCATGGTATTTTGCTGCCTTGAAGGATCATGGTATACCAGCCAATATGCATGTCTATCCTACAGGCGGTCATGGTTTTGGCAACTCACAAAGTTGGAAGTACAATGCCGATATGTTGCAGAACCTGTCTGATTGGCTCAATAGCTTTTAGTCGATAAAAATAAGTTTTTTGTCGATTTTCTTGGTCTATGATTAAACCTTTTGTTTATTTTGGAGTCAAATAATAAACTATTAAGTTTAATACAATTATGAGAAAGACATTACTATCAATTGCTGCCATGTTATGCGTTGCATTAGGTATGGCACAGAATCCTGGCGGACTGGGTGCCCCTCAAGGTGGTCCTCAAGGACAGCGTCCACAGCGTCTGACTGTTGATCAGGTTAATACTAAGATGCAGGAAGAATTGAAGCTGGATGATGCTCAGATGAAGGAAGTGGCTAAATTGAACAAGAAGTACTCATCACTCTACGAAGGCATGGCCATGGGTGGTGGCGGTGGATTTGGCGGTGGTCGTCCGATGGGTGGAGGCGCACCCATGGGCGGTGGCGGCGGAGGTGACTTCGGCGGAGGCGGTGGCATGGGCATGGGAGGTGGCATGGGCAATGCCAACGGCGTGCGCTTTACCCCTTCACAGACTACCCCAGAACAGTTAGCTAAGAAACAGCAGATTCAGCAAGAAGCTTATGAGAAGAAACTGAAGAAGATCCTCTCTGAGGAACAGTATGCTGCATACGAGCAGACTTTCCCAGCTCTGATGCCAAAGCCAGGTCAGAGACCTGCCGGTGCTCCTCAGGGGCGTTCTGGTGGCGTATCAAAAGGCAACGAATAAATAACATTTTTCAAATAATAAAGGCTGCAGAAATGCAGCCTTTTCTTTTATCGTTCTACAGAGTAGGGAGTACGATTGATGATTGAGCGCCCTAAAGTTACTTCATCAGTGTATTCTAGTTCGTCACCAACACTAACACCACGAGCTAATACACTGAGTTTTACAGGATAGTCTTTTAGGCGACGGGAGATGTAAAAGTTGGTGGTATCACCCTCCATTGTGGTGCTTAAGGCAAAGATTACTTCCTTGATATCGCCTTGTGCCACACGATCTATCAGACTGTCGATCTCAAGGTTCTTGGGCCCCATGCCATCCATCGGACTGATGATACCTCCTAATACATGATAAAGTCCTTGATATTGCTGTGTCGCCTCAATCGCCATGACATCACGGATGTTTTGTACCACACAGACTGTGGTGTTGTCACGTTTCGGATTTGAGCAGATATTACAAATTTCGGTGTCGCTGATATTGTGACACACCTTGCAATACTTCACATCATGCTTAAGTTGGATGATTGCATTGCCAAACGCCTCGACTGTGGCTGTTTCCTGATTCAACAGATGAAGTACCAGACGCATAGCGGTCTTGTTTCCCACACCGGGCAGTTTGGCAAACTCATTAACTGCCTTCTCTAATAATAATGAAGGGTATTGGCTATTCATGATTTCTCTTTTTTAATCTTACACAATTGATAATAGTCGCACCAACGACAGGCATCGGGGCGATGTTCGGTTTGCTTGAAAGGCACGTTAGTATCGAATATCTCAAAAAGCAACGCTTGTAAATGTTCTCGGAAATCAGCATCCAACTCACTGAAATCACTCACTTTTTCTTTGCCAAAGAGGATATCGGTAGAGAAATTGTTGGAGGCTGCCCGATGGATAAGCAGCAATCCTGGACTCACCTTCTTCGCTTGCTTATGACACATCACCGATGCATAGAGGAAGGTCTGGAAGATACGCCCGTCACGTCTCTTATCCTTGAACACAGCATCCATATCCGAAGCACGAGGAGGCTTGCCACCCGTTTTATAGTCAATGATTCGCAACACCCCGTCACGACTGTCCATGCGGTCGATGGTTCCACCAATCTTTACGGGCAATGTGCCGTCTGCCGTTGGTACCATCAATGTTTCTGTCACCACTTTCTCTACATCTACCAGTGTGAACGGCACATGCAACAGGTCATAGCGAATCAGGTTCTCCAGGTAACGGATAATCACACTACGGTTAATTTGCTGTGTGCCATTATACGCAGCTTTTTCTGTTGGGTCAATTTGGAAGAACAATTCTTTGAAAGCATTGTCAACATAAGCATGCAACTTCGGTTTGTTCTTCAATATTGCCTCTAAATCAGAGCCGTTGATAACTTTTCCGTGAGCCGTTAGATCGCGATACAGTTGCTCTGCAGCTTTGTGGAAGATACTGCCAAATACCGCATTGTCAATCTCTGACGATACTTCTTCAGGCTTGCGGATGCGTGCCACATATTTATAATAGAAACTGAGCGGACAGTTCAAATAGGTGTTGAGTGCTGAGGGGGAGATGTACCAATCGGCTTGCTGCGGATTGGCATAGTTATCTACCAGCAGCTGGTAAATCTCTGGCGTCTTGATGATGGTAATCTCGCGTTCTTGTGCGGGTGATTGGCCAGCCTTTAATTGTTGTAGGGTAATATTATGTGGTGACTCGGTGAGCAACTGCAACATAAAGCGTGACATCTCACCACGATTCAATCCTTCTGTCGATGTGTTATACATCATTGTCACCGTTTCTGCACGCTGTATCAGGCGGTAGAAATAGTAGGCATAGACCGAATTCTTATGCTCGATGGTGGTGAGACCAAAGGCTTTGCGTAGGTTATAAGGGATGAATGATGCATTGCTTTCTGCCTTAGGCAACTGTCCCTCATTGACAGATAGCATGAGCAGGTTCTTGAAGTCCAAGTTTCTGGTTTCCAATACACCCATGATTTGCATGCCGATGGCTGGCTCTCCATGAAATGGGATGGAGGTACCGCTAAAGATACGGTTGAGCAACTTGCGGAAGGTGATAGTATTCACGGTGAGGTTGCCTTGTTGAATCAGTGTCAGCAATCGGTTGATGAGCGTATAGCTTTTGAACATCGACTCACGGTATAGCTGTGAGAAGATTTCGTGCGTTTCTTCCTCATCATGGTGGAATAAAGTCGTGGATTCTAATAGCATATTTACCAAGTAGGTACATAATGCCTGGTTGTTGTTGACAGGCGTAAATGCCTTGTCGAAGAAATCATCTACCTTTAGCTCCGAGGGGACAGGGAAGAAACGATTTTTGCTAGTCAACTCTCTTTCTATTGTCTCAGCAGAGGCTGACAAACGCTTGGTGTAAGGATGACGCAGGAACGCCAATACATATTCATATATATAGTGCCCGTTTTTTGCATCATACCCCACTGTCTGTAAATCTGCCAAGACGTTGATAAAACTGAATACAGGTGTTTGAGATAAAGGGAAACCCATCGTGACATTAACGTGTTTCACCTTTTCAGGAAGGGCGTGTAACACTGGTTGCAATAGACTCTCGTTGCATAGCACAACGGCATTTTCCTTCTCGATGCCCTCGTGTGATAGCTGTGCGAACCATTGCGGAATATAGCGAGCCTGAGCGTTTTCGGTAGGAGATGCTATATATTTGATTTTCTTGGGTTGTTGCATCTGTTGGAAATGCTCTTCTCCTAACGCATTGGGAAACAACTGCATGTTGCGTAGGATGAATTCGCCTGCCTCGTGTGTGAAAGGAATGGCTGCTTTACGTGGCTGTGTGGTGTAACTGATGTCGTAGTCCCAGTAAAACAAAGCCTTGCTTGCTTCGTGCAATTTACTAAATAAGGTGGTTTCTACACGGTTCAGTACGTTGAAGCCTACAAAAGCTAAGTGGTCGTAAGGCAGTTGGCCGACATCCAGTCGTTCGATGATATCCCTGTAGAGCATGCCCTCGTAAGCAATGCCCAACTGGCGTAGGTTCTGACGGAAATGCTGATAGATGGCACCCAACTTATTCCAAACGCTGATGAAACGTTGCTTCAACTCGGATGTTTTCTCAATAGAGAAGTTGCAGAAAAATTGACGAATGGCCTCCTGTTGTTCTTCGGTGAGGTAGCTCAGATCTTCCAAATCTTTCAAGTCTTGCAGATTGCCGAACAGCTGAGAAGCGTCCGCCATATTCTTATCCACGTCGTCGAAATCACTGATTAACAGTTCGCCCCAATAGTAGAAGTCATCCAACGATTCTTCGCTTTGTGTTTCGGTACGATACACCTTGAATAACTCGCATACTAAACGGATAGGGTCACCAGTCTTTAGAGGTGAGAGCGAGGTTAACAACTCCTGTATGCTGATGTAGGCTGGTGACCAAATAGGTGTGGATGCCTGGCGCACCAAGTGTTCGCTGAAAAACAGACTGGCACGTTTGTTGGGGAATACCACCGCTGTATGTGACAGGTCGCTGCCTATGCGTTGATAGAGGTCGTTGGCTACTATTTCAAGGAATGATCTCATATTCTTTCTATTTGATTTTCATCAACGTACCACAGATAGCCCGTGATATTATTATAGTTCATCTTTGTGAGTAGGTCGATGTATGTTTGTACCTGTTGGCGGTGACTTTTCTTTGGCTTGCCAAACTTGAAATCTACCACTATCATCTCATCACCTCGCAACATCACACGGTCGGGCCTGCGTTGCTGTAAGCCGTTGTCAGTCATCCAGATTATCTCGCACTCGTTGAACAACTGCCAAGTACCATCGTACCATGGTTGTATGGCTGGGTGGGCAAAGGCACGGTTTACCTCATCACGTATCTCCTGTTCGCTGACGATACCGCCTACCACACCTTCGGCTATTAGGTTGTTGATAGCACCATCAATGTCTGCTTTGGTACGGATTGAGGCAAATAAAGTATGCAGGATGCTGCCTCGGTTCATGAAACGACTGGCTGAGTCTGCTTCGTCGATGCCTGCAATAAAGTCAGCCGAACGGTTCGATTCACGAAACTCCATTTCAGGATGCTTGCTCACCATAGTGATGCTCATAGGGTGGGGTCGTTTCGCCAAAAGGTTGTTGCAGACTTTCTGCTGCTTTCCCTCATAACTCATCAAGTCACCATATTCAAAGCACTGCTTTTCCTCGTCCCAATTGGCAGCTAAGGGCGCAGTTACTTCAGCTACACAAGTCTTTAAGAGTTCACTGATTTTACCTTTCTTTCCTTCTTGATTGCTAAGGATAATCATATTCTTTTCTGCTCTTGTAAGAGCAACGTATAGAATATTCAGATTATCCACCCAAAGCTGTAAACGCTCACGCAGGAAGTCGTCCTTGAATACTGATTTCAACATCTTTTCTGAGTACCTTACGGGTACCATATCCAGCGCATCGTATGGCATTATTCTTGGGGAACACCACACTAATTGCTCCATCTGTGGCTCTAAAGTCATCGTCCAGTCGCAGAATGGCACCAAAACAGTATGGAACTCTAATCCTTTGGCAGCGTGGACCGTCATTATGCGTATGCCGTCGGTCTCGCCACTGGGGATAGTCTGATAGCAGAGCTTATTGTCCCAATATTGCAGGAACACAGTAAGTTCTGACGAGTGGTCGTTGAGGTATTCACTTACCGCATCGTAGAACTTGAATAAGTAAGCATCTTGTTGCTTAATTTCTTGCAAAGAGAAAATACAGAATAATTCTTCTACTAATTCATAAAGAGGCATCTGTTGCAATTCCTCTCTACGTTCTATAAAACCGGCAGGCAATAACTCTGTAGTGGGTGAAGAGAGTAGTACGTGCAGATCAGTGATGTCACGCTTTAATACCAATTGTTGGTAGTCGGTCATCAACGCTGCCTTCGCTATATGGTCTTCTTTATCGGAAAGACAGCGCAAGGCATTGATAATGATATGTATTGCTATAGATGCATCTAATCTGAAAGCCTCGTTAGATACCACAGGAATATGTAGTTCTCTGTCAAACCAAGTGGCGATGTTGCCCAAGTGTCGTTTGCTGCGCAACAGAATGACCATCTGGTTCAAGGGGATGCCATTTTGTTGTAGTCGGTTCACTTCTTCTCCCAAAGCACGAATGGTATTGTCCTCATAGCTGTCGGCCTCCTCGTCTTTGCCTATAAAATCTATTTTTACATAGCCCGCTTCTTGTTTTTTCCTCGTCAGCTGCTCCACGTCATTGTAGGCATTCAGTAAAGGTAAACAATCCTCGTTCAGTTCTTCCTTGTATTGTTGGTTCAGCGTCTCTATCATCTTCCTGAACAACTGGTTGTTGAAAAGGATGATGCGTTGCTCACTACGGTAGTTGTATGAAAGCGGTTTGATGCGAATCTTATGGGGCGTTGTTTGTTCACGCATATTGTTCAGAATGTTCCAGTCGCCGTTGCGCCAGCGATAGATAGACTGCTTCACATCGCCTACAATCAGACTATCGGCACCTTGTGCCAGTCCTTCCTCCACCAATGGTTTGAAGTTGTTCCACTGCATACGGCTGGTATCTTGGAATTCGTCAATCATGATGTGACTGATGTTGGCACCAATCTTCTCGAAGATAAATGCCGAGTCGCTCTCGCTGATCAAATTACCCAACAGTTGGTTGGTGTCAGCTAACAAGAAACGGTTTTTGTCATGGTTCTCATTGGTCACTGCTTCGCGAATGGCATTGATAAGTTGCAACTGATACAGGTATCGGGTACCCATATCACAACTGCGAGTAATTGCTACAGCTTCGGTACGATAGCGTTCAGCATCATTCAGCAAGGGCATTAGCTCTTCATATGCCACCTTAGTTACAAAGTCTTTCTGCTTTGACTTGGCATTAGCCCAACAGTCGGCATCATGCATACGTTCCTCCATACGTTTGCCGGGCAACTTGTCGTTGTCGAAATCGTCTTTATTCAGTTTCTCGAAATAACCGATGACAGTCGAACCATATTTCAAATCAATATCGAAAATCCGATGCGCATTCATGATATCTGCAAAACGCTGTCTGAAAGCGTCTAAGCCCTCGATAGCCTCTTGTTTCAGTAACCTCAGCTGATGCTGGTATTGTTGTATGGTCTGTTTATCTTTCAGCTGTTCATGTAGTCGTTTGCTTTTCTCCACAAAACTCTCATCAAAGATATGTCTGCCAAACGATTTTAGTTCATCGTCTACTTGCCAGCGGGTAGCGTCATTGATTTTGGCATCAATATAGTTAAGTATCCATGACAACTCTGTTGAGTGTTCGTCGAGCCGTGCAATCATGTGGTCTACCACCTCGTCAAGTACGGCAGTAGTGTCCAATTCAATGTTTAGGTTGGAACCAATGCCCAATTCTCGTGCCAAGTTGCGTGTTACTGTTTGGAAGAAAGAGTCGATAGTCGTTACTTGAAAACGGTTGTAGTCGTGTAAGATACGATGCAGGGCATCACCAGCACGTAGTTGAATGTCGCTAGTGCTGAATGCATAGCCTGTCTCTAGTAAACATTTCTCCAGCGCATTTAAGTAGGGTGCAGAATCATCATCACCTTGCCAGATGCCCCAGAGCTGTTGCAGGATGCGCTCCTTCATTTCCATGGTAGCCTTGTTGGTGAATGTCACTGCCAATATGTGGCGGTAGGCAGTGGGGGCAATGATAAGTTGCTTGATATACTCCACCGCTAAGGTGAAGGTCTTACCAGAGCCTGCTGATGCCTTATAGATGAGTAATTCCATGCTGATATACCTTACTTAGATATTTTTGTGTCTAAACAACATGGTAAAGATACAGGAAAAAAGCAGAAAAACCAAAAATAAAGTGTTATCTTTGCAACAAGAAAATGAAACTTTTTTGAAGATGAAGGATAAAATTTTGGTAACTGGTGGAACCGGTTTTATTGGTTCACATACGGTAGTTGAGTTACAGAACGCCGGTTATGAGGTAGTAATTGTTGATAATCTCTCCAATTCAAAGGCAGATGTTGTGGATAGCATTGAGCAGATTACAGGTATTCGTCCTGCTTTCTACCATATCGACTGTTTGGATGCCACTGCACTTAGATTGTTGGCACACAAGCAACAAGGCATCAAGGCCATCATCCATTTTGCTGCTAGCAAAGCTGTTGGCGAATCGGTTGAAAAGCCGTTAAAGTATTATCGAAACAATCTTAATTCGCTAATTAACTTGCTTGGATTAATGCCTCAATTTGGTATAGAAGGTATTGTTTTCTCTTCATCATGTACTGTTTATGGCCAGCCCGATGTGCTACCTGTTACGGAAGAGGCACCCTTGAAACATGCAGAATCTCCCTACGGACAGACTAAGCAAATCTGTGAGCAAATCATACGTGACACTATTAAATCGGGCTCACCTATTTCTTCCGTGTTGTTGCGTTATTTCAACCCAATAGGTGCGCACCCCAGTGGCTTGATAGGAGAATTGCCTAATGGTGTTCCGCAGAATTTAGTGCCGTTTATTACTCAGACAGCTATGGGCATCCGTGAACAACTGAGTGTGTTTGGCGATGACTATGATACCCCTGATGGGTCGTGTATACGCGACTATATCAATGTGGTGGATTTGGCGAAGGCACATGTGTATGCTATCGATCGCATCTTGCAGCACAGGCAGCAGGAAAAGGTAGAGGTGTTCAACATTGGTACAGGTAAGGGACTATCTGTATTGGAACTGGTGCATGCTTTTGAGGAGAGTACAGGCGTGAAGCTAAACTACCGTATTGTAGGACGCAGGGCAGGTGATATTGTCAAGGTATGGGCTGATCCTAAAAAAGCCAACGAGGTATTGGGTTGGAAGGCGCAAGAAACCATCGACAATACCTTGCGTTCAGCATGGAATTGGCAGGTTAAATTGCGTGAAAAGGGCATTCAATAATGTTATTTGGCATAAATCATAAAAAAAAGTTGATAAAAGTTTTTTAATTTTAAAACATTTATTTACTTTTGTGCCATATTACCTGATTGACGTGGATCGTATGTGAATATAATCTGGTCATACAAATGCATGTTTTTTGCATTGACAGGATAATTGAATAGTAGTTTTGTCGTGTTTTATTTTGTGTTTGTGTTGTAGACCAGGTTTTGTTGAGAAACAAGGCCTGGCTTTTTTTAATTTGGCCATTGTTATATGAAAAATATTTACGTTTGAATAATCAAGCAAGCCTTTTCAGAAGCTCAATCAGTACACGCCAGATATCATCGATAGTGGATAGCTCAACACGCTCGCTAGTGGAGTGGGGCTCAACGATTCGTGGACCGATGCTTGCTATCTGAATGCCAGGATAGTGCTCTACAAAGAAGCCAGCCTCGAGTACGAAGTGCATTGCCACCATGCGTGGTCGCCAGCCCAACACATCTTGGAAGGTGTCAGAGGTGAGTTGTAGGAAAACAGACTGCTGGTCTTCCTGCCATGCAGGAGCCGACATCACTGTCTCGCTTTTACCTCCACAGGTAGCAAACACGTTGGCTATTTGGCGACTCAATTCTTCCATTTTGCTATCGATAAAACTGCGGGTATGGGTAGATACGAAGATACAATCCTCTTGTGTTATCACACGCCCGATGTTGTTGGACGTCTCCACTGTGCCTTTCATCGTTTCGCTCATTTTCACTACACCCTGAGGAAGTTGCTCTAGACAGGACATCAATGCATTAAAGGCCTCATGGTTGATAATCGTCTTTTGTGCTTCGCACTCGTTGATGGTGCAATACATACCTGGATCCGCGTCAGCAAACTTATCTTGTAGCCATTTGTTCATCATTTTTTCCTGCTGCTTCACGAACTCAATACTTTCGCCAGAAGTGATACAGATAATAATCTTGGCAGAAGAAGCGATACAGGCGTTTGCTTCACCAATATTAATAGCAGATACGTGGAATCGGCATTTCATTCCAAAGGCTGCTAATATAGCAAATGTTGCTATGACTGCGCTACAACGCCCCTTGTTGATATCAACCCCCGAGTGACCACCCAGTCCACCCTCAATGCGAATGGCGTACCAAGTGCCTGAGGGGGCAGGTTGATGCATTATAGGAATGCGATGGAACTGCAGACAAGCACCAGCAGCTCCTGTTGTTATGGTATCATAATCTTCAGAATCGAGGTTAATGACCTTGCGTCCTTTTAAGAAATCCTTACTCAACTGCGATGCGCCTGACATGCCGTCCTCTTCGTTGGTGGTGGTAATCACCTCCAAAGGTCCGTGCACGATATCGTTGCTTTCTAACACCGCCAAGGCCATCGATAGACCTATGCCGTTGTCTGCTCCCAACGAAGTGCCACGGGCTTTCATCCAGCCGTTCTCTATATAAGCTTCGATTGGTGTATTCAGTGGGTCATTCATGCCTACGCATACCATATCCATGTGGTTAAGTAGCACAATAGGTTCAGCTCCCTCATGACCAGGCGTGGCGGGTTTACTGATGACGACGCAGTTTTCAGAATCGCGTTTATATGGCAGACATAGTTGCTCTGCAAACTGACATAGATATTCTGCCACACGCTCTTCATGGTGAGACGGACGTGGAATCTGGTTTAGTTCCTTGAAAATTTTGAACACACAGTCTGTAGTAGGATTCATTATCATTTCTTTTTTATTTTACTGCAAAGTTACCATTTTATAAACTTATGGCCAACATAATTTATTTATTATATAATATGGTGTTAAGCCATAAATGAAGTGACAATAGTTAAATATTGTAAATTATTCACTTTTTTATAGTACTATGTATTGCAAGGTACTAAAAAAAATTCATATCTTTGTAATGCCAAATAGATGTAATAAGTTAACGTTTGGCTGGTATTCACTACATAAAACACATATAGATATGAGTAACGAAAATGCTAAATCACAGATGAGGAAGGGTATGCTGGAGTATTGTGTGTTACTGCTCCTACACAGAGATGCGGCTTATGCATCTGATATCCTCTCACAGCTGAAAGACGCTGAACTGTTAGTGGTAGAGGGAACACTTTATCCTTTGCTGACCAGATTGAAAAATGACGGGCTGCTGAATTATGAATGGCGAGAATCAACGCAGGGACCTCCTAGAAAGTATTACTGTTTGACGGAACTGGGCGTGGAGGAGCTTAAAGCTATGGATGATGCTTGGAATGGCCTAACGCATACTGTAGAGGTATTAAAAGCGAATATCACTGATCCAAAATTCATGATTGTTTAATTGAAAAAGAAATAATATACTGTTATGAAAAAGAATATCAACATTAACATGTTTGGCGTAATTTATGCCATCGATGAAGATGCTTACGATTTATTAAAAAAGTATCTGGAAAACATGCGCAGCTATTATAGCCGTCGCAGTGGAGGTGAGGAAATTGCCAACGATGTGGAGAGTCGCGTGGCAGAACTCTTTTCTGAGCTGAAAACTCAAGGTGTGGAGGCTATCACTATAGAACATGTGGAGGAAATTATCAAGCGCATTGGTGATCCTCAGCAGATGGATGAGGAGGCAGATATCAACACTGAGCGTGTGATGGATGGTGGCTATGCCGAGGTTGCTGAAGAAAAAGGGATTAGAAAGTTGTATCGTGACCCAGATGATAAGATATTGGGTGGTGTAATTTCTGGATTCTGCCGTTACTTTGATATTGAAGAGCCGTTATTGCCACGGTTAATCTTTCTGCTGTTAGTGTTCTTCTCACATGCTATTTTGGTAGTAGTGTATGCCGTTTGCTGGGCACTGATACCAGAGGCTAAAACAGCTGAGGAACGTTTGCAGATGAAAGGTAAACGTGTGACACCTAACGCCATTAATGAGGAATTGATGCAAGGTGTGAACCGTGCGAAACAGTTTGTGAACAATCCTAAGAACCAGCACAAGGCTGGCGGATGTCTGACGACTTTCGTGAAGATCTGTTTCTTCTCGATACTGGGCTTTTTCGCTTTTATTTTCGGTATGGTGCTACTGTGTGTGCTGATAGCCTTGGGCATATCACTGGGAGCTGCTGTATTTGGCTTGGGTAGTGCTTTCGTAGGCATGGGCATGGACCCTGAAATTGTGAGTGTGCTGAGTACTGTGCCTGCATGGTTGCAGTGGACCTTTGCTGGAGCAACAATCTTGGTGTTGTCTATCCCATTGTTCATGCTCTTGCACAAGCTATTGAGCAAACCTGATAAGTCGATGTCAACAGGTTTGGTAGTGACAATGATTATTGTATGGATTCTAGCTTTGGGTGTAGCAATCTCAACGCTGGTGCCAATCGCAGCCAACTTTGCAGAAAAAGAATATCACATATATAAACACTACAGAACAGAGGCTGTGATTGAACAACCTACTATTAAAACATCGGCACTCTTAGAGCAGTCTGCCACTATAGCAGAAGCAATCTTTGCTTAAGTCTAGCTGAGGTAAGTTAGTATTGGGGTTGAATATGCCGAAAACAGATGAGCCAGAACCGCTCATAGAAGCATATTCAGCCCCCTTTTCGTAGAGTTGCAATTTGAGTGCCTCAATCTCTGGATGCTGGGGAAAGATGCTTGCCTCGAAGTCGTTGAACAGTCGATGTCGCCATTCATTTATAGGTGACTGAAGGACATCAACAATTGACTCAGTAGGACGCTTTGGCTGAATATGGGCAAATGCTTCCTTGGTAGAGACAGACACATTGGGCTTGACGATGATGATTTGATAATCCTCGAGCGATAATTCGATAGGGGAAAATACATCGCCGATACCCGTAGCATGGGTGGGTTGGTTCTGGATAAAGAAGGCACAGTCAGCACCCAAAAGAGCTGCATAGCGTTCCAACTGTTCGGAGTTAATATGCAACTCAAACAAGTTGTTAAGCAACTTAAGCATATAAGCAGCATCAGCAGAACCACCACCTAAGCCTGCACCCGATGGGATATGCTTGAACAGGTGAATATCCACGTGGGGCAGGTCTGGATAGAATTCCTGAAGCAAGCGGTAGGCCTTAACCACTAAGTTCTTTTCTGATTCACATTCAATGTTAGTGCCATATAGATGTAGCATGCAACTGCCTGTGGATGGGTGGTCGATGGGTATTATCTCAAGGGCATCGTGTAACCCTGTCACTGGATAGAACACAGTTTCCAAATCGTGGTAACCATCCACACGACGGTTCACGATGTTCAGGCCTAAATTTATTTTGCAGTTTGGGAATACTATCATTTTTTTATATAGTTATCAACTGCAAAGTTAATAACTTCTTGATAACTTCTCGTCATAATTGATGCGGATTTTCAAAATAAGATATTACCTTTGTCATCAGAAAAGGAATTGAATTATGCCAGAACAAACTCGAAGAGGAAAGGGACAACGTTCAACAAATGCCCAACCTGTGAGCGATTATGGGAGAATACCACCACAAGCGACTGATTTGGAGGAGGCTGTATTGGGTGCGTTGATGATAGAAAAAGACGCCTATTCGTTGGTCAGCGAGCTTTTGCGTCCGCAATCGTTTTATGAGCATCGCCATCAGTTGATATTTACTGCTATTACTAACTTGGCAATTAGTCAACAACCCATAGACCTACTGACGGTAAAAAATGAGTTGGAGAAAGAAGGTACGTTGGATGAAGTAGGTGGTCCTTTTTATATCACTCAACTTACCAGCAAGGTGGCATCAGCTGCCCATGTGGAGTTTCATGCCCGTATCATTGCTCAGAAGGCTCTTGCTAGGGAACTGATTACCTATTCGAACGCTATTCAGAGTAAGGCTTTCGATGAGACACAGGATGTAGATGACTTGATGCAGGAGGCTGAAGGCAAGTTGTTTGAGATTTCACAACAGAACCTTAAAAAAGACTATACCCAAATCAACCCTATAGTGGAGGAAGCATACAAACAGATACAGTTTGCAGCTTCACGCACCACAGGGCTGAGTGGTTTGGAAACTGGATTTCATGAGTTGGACAAGATTACATCGGGTTGGCAGAACTCTGACCTAGTTATTATCGCTGCTCGTCCAGCTATGGGTAAGACTGCATTAGTGCTTTCTATGGCGAAAAATATGGCTGTGAACTATAAATATCCAGTGGCGTTCTTTTCATTGGAAATGAGCAACCTGCAGCTGGTGAATCGTCTGATAGCTAATACTTGCGAGATAGAGAGTGACAAGATCAGGAGTGGACGATTGCAACCTCACGAGTGGGAGCGCTTAGACCACAAGCTGAATAACCTGTTAGGTGCTCCATTGTATATAGATGATACTCCTTCTTTGTCCGTATTTGAGTTACGTACTAAGGCACGCCGACTAGTTCGTGAGCACAATGTGAAAATTATCTTTATCGACTATCTACAACTAATGAATGCTAGTGGTATGAGCTATGGTAATCGACAGGAGGAGGTGAGTACTATCTCTCGTTCGTTGAAGGGCTTGGCAAAGGAATTGAATATTCCTATTATCGCTTTATCACAGTTGAACCGAAGTGTTGAATCACGAGGTAATGCCGACCAGAAAGGTGATCCGAATAGCCGTCGTCCGCAACTGAGCGACTTGAGAGAGTCTGGTGCCATTGAACAGGATGCCGATATGGTGTGTTTCATCCATCGCCCCGAATATTATAAAATTTATACGGATGAGAATGGTAATGATATTCGTGGACAAGCTGAAATAATCATCGCCAAGCATCGTAATGGTGCAGTTGGTGATGTGCATCTAAGATTTATAGGGGAATACACTCGTTTTCAGAATTTGGATGATGAATTACTGGTAAATGCTAATGTTCCTAAACCGCAAACGTTTAGGTCGAGGATGAATTCTCCGATTGGGAATGATTCACCAGCTCCACCTCCTATACCGGATGGTGATGTTCCTTTTTAAAAACAAAAGAGGCTCCAATTGCGGAGCTTCTTTTGTTTTTAGAATAATTAATTTACTAATTTTTTCACTCGCAGAACGCGAATTCCCGTCCATTTGGGATGGTCTTGCAACATCTTGTTAATGGTGACTTTAGAAACCACTACTTTGCCCTCAATAGATGAAGCGTGCATCAGAGTTAGTTTACCACTGATCTTGAATGCCAAACCCATGTGAGCGATGTCTAATCCTGGTTCGTTGGTGGTGAACATGATGATGTCGCCGTCGTGAATCCAGTCATAACCATCGTTTGGCAAGTTTGCCTGTGGAATGTAGTGTACGGTAGTGCCGTTGATACGCTGTTCGATAGCACGCATTTTCTGAATATTATCGGAGTTATTAGCTAACTGACGGTATTGGTTAGGGTGGGAAGTCATGTAGCCAGTTTGAACTTGCATGGTGAATTGACTATGAGCAGCAGTCACATCTTCAAGAATACCAGCCTTGATAGCATTCTCAGCCCATTCTGTCATATAATGTAGGCGTGAAGTGTAGCCATCAATCTTTCCATCACGATAACGTAACTTTTGTATGTATTCAGCGAATACTTCCTCATCCTTATAATTGTTTTCCTTCATGGGTGCTAGCGTTAATGCAATGGCGTATTCAACGAAGGTGGTGCAATCCAGTTCATCAGTATTCAATACCAATTCTTCTGTGCTATTCTCGTCAAGCACACCTGCTACATAAGGCACATCTAAATATGATACAGCATTTGTGAGTACTTCGTTGCTCAAAGTCTGAGCGAATGCTTGTACAGATAACAAAATTGCACCTACAGCACTAAAAAAGAGTCTTCTTAACTTCATATAATTATTATTTATCAGTTTTCATTGTGTATTTAATGAAGAATACAATCAGTAGAATGTATGCTACTAAAGAGGTTGCTTCAGATAACGGATTAGCGAGCCACGCCTCATTAGTGAGATTGATGTCAGCAAAGCGCATACCTGCACTTATTACACCCATCAATGCACCACCGGCGATGAAACCAGAAGCCAGCAATGTACCTTTTTCGCCTCGTGCTTTGTTCACCTCTGTATTTTTGCTGCGAGTGGTGACGTACCAGTTGATGGCACCACCTACAACTAAAGGGATATTCAACTGCAAAGGAATGAACATACCCAATGCAAAGGCGAGGGCAGGAATCTTACACCAATTAAGTATAATAGCCAATAAAGCACCGATGCCGTAAAGCAACCAAGGAGCGCCTACACCACTCATTAATGGTTCAATCACAGCTGCCATAGCGTTGGCCTGTGGAGCAGCTAACTGTCCGGTTGTGAAGCCATATGCCTTGTTAAGAATAATCATCACACCACCAACGGTAGCAGCAGAAACGATGGTACCTAAGAATTTCCATGCTTCCTGCTTGGCAGGAGTTGTACCTATCCAATAACCTATCTTAAGATCAGTTACAAAGCCACCTGCCATTGACAGAGCTGTGCAAACAACGCCACCCATAACAAGTGCAGCTACCATTCCTTCTGGACCACGCAAACCTACACCCACCATTACAACAGATGCGAGTATTAGAGTCATTAGTGTCATGCCAGATACAGGGTTAGTGCCCACGATGGCGATAGCATTAGCCGCTACTGTAGTGAAAAGAAATGCAATAATGGTCACTAATAGCAATGCTACGACAGTGAAGATTACATTGCCTTTCATTACATCAAAATAGAAGAATAGCAACACAAGGATAATAGTGATAATAGAACCGATGGCTACTACTTTCATAGGTAAGTCGCGTTGTGTACGTTGAGCCTCTGTTCCCATTGTAGCTTTACCACCCATTTCCTTAACAGCCAAACTCACGGCACTCTTAATAATGCCCCATGATTTGAGGATGCCAATAATACCTGCCATCGCGATGCCACCAATACCGATACTCTTAGCATAATTGGTGAAGATATCTTCAGGAGACATGTTGCCTATAGATGTTGTAATAGCTGGATTCCACTGATTAAGGACATTATCACCCCAAATCAATGACATGCCAGGCACAATAATCCACCATACTGCTAAGGAACCTGCACAGATGATGGAGGCATATTTCAAACCTACAATATATCCAAGACCCATGACAGCAGCTCCAGTATTCACCTTGAACACCAACTTAGCCTTGTCGGCTATCATTTCACCAAAACTTACCACACGTGTAGTGAAATTCTCGTTCCACCATCCGAAGGAAGATACTATGAAATCATACAAGCCACCAACAATACCTGCAATGAGCAAAGGCTTAGCCTGGTTACCTCCCTGTTGGCCAGATACCAGTACCTGTGTGGTAGCTGTCGCTTCGGGGAAAGGATATTTGCCATGCATCTCGCTCACGAAATACTTTCTAAAAGGAATCAGGAACAAAATACCTAAGCAACCGCCCAACAAACTGCTGATAAATACTTGAGTAAAAGTAACGGTAATATCTTCTGGGTAAGATTCTTGTAAGATATATAACGCAGGTAGGGTAAATATAGCACCTGCCACGATAACTCCCGAACTGGCTCCGATAGACTGGATGATGACATTCTCACCCAAAGCATGTTTACGCTTAGCGGCACTAGAGATACCTACTGCAATGATGGCGATGGGTATAGCTGCCTCAAATACCTGGCCTACTCGCAATCCTAGATATGCAGCTGCAGCTGAAAATAGCACTGCCATGAGTAAACCCCACATGACAGACCAAGCATTTACTTCAGGATAAGTCTTGTCCGGACTCATCAACGGGTTATATACCTCGCCAGGCTTCAGCTCACGATAAGCGTTGTCGGGCAAGGAGGTACGTATATCTTCTTCTTTCATATCATATTATGGCTTATTTGACATCAGCCAATACTTCACCCTCAATAAAAAGTCTTACGGTTTCTGTCTTTGCGTTAGTGCGAATGGTGACTGATTTCTTGAAATGACCTGGATATTTGTCGCGTGCATCATAAGTTACCTTGATGCTGCCAGTCTTGCCAGGCAATACTGCTTCTTGGCTATATTCAGGAACTGTGCAACCGCATGAAGCAACAGCTTGGTGAATTACCAATGGAGCAGTACCTACGTTAGTGAAGGTAAAAACAGTACTTACTGTGCCCTTTTCTTGAGAGAAAGAGCCAAAATTATGTTCAGTCTTTTCAAACTTGATGTCAGCTTGATTTTGTGCGACTGCGAAACCGATGCAGAATGACAGCATCGCTAATACCAACATGATTTTTTTCATCTTTATTTCACTTTTAGTTTATATTTCAACGGTTATGTTATCTTTTTACTGCGCAAAGATACAAATTTATTTGTATTTCTAACGATTTTTAGCGATTTTTGTATGCCTAATTCTAGAGCTGTAATATATGAAAGAAACAATCAAGATACAGAACCTATCCATAGGATATGTGGGTAAAAATGACGTAAAGGTGGTGGCAAAGAACATCACTGCAACAATTTTCAGTGGTGAACTGACCTGTTTGTTGGGAGCGAACGGTGTAGGAAAGAGTACCCTATTGCGTACCCTTTCAGCTTTTCAACCTAAATTAGAGGGCGATATTTACATAGAAGGTAAAGAAATCAGTGAATTTAACGACAAACAGTTGTCGCACCTCATCAGTGTTGTGTTGACGGAGAAGCCCGATATACGTAATATGACAGTGGAGGAATTGGTGGGTTTAGGAAGAAGTCCCTATACAGGCTTTTGGGGAACTTTAACAACAGAAGATAAACAGGTGGTGAACCATGCCATTCATTTAGTGGGTATCGAAGCATTGCAAGGTAGGATGATACAGACATTAAGTGATGGAGAGCGTCAAAAGGTAATGATAGCTAAGGCATTGGCACAAGAAACACCTGTTGTGTATTTGGACGAACCCACAGCTTTTTTGGATTATCCTAGCAAGGTGGAGATGATGCAACTGTTGTTTAAGTTGAGCAGGGAAACTGACAAGACCATATTTCTTTCTACCCATGACTTGGAGTTGGCGTTACAAATAGCCGACAAACTGTGGCTAATGGACAAGGAAAAAGGAGTGAGGATAGGGGCTCCTGAGGACCTTTCCTTGGATGGAAGCCTGGGTAACTACTTTGCTCGTAAGGGAATAGTGTTTGACCTAGAAACAGGTTTGTTTAGGGTAGAGAATTATTTTACTAGGAGAATAGGATTACAAGGTGAGGGTGTAAGGCTGATGATGGTTGCTAAAGCATTGAAACGTATAGGTATATACGGTGATATTAAAGTAGAAAATGAAGATTCGATTACCGTGTTGCCAGACTGCTACAGGTTGAATTTGGCTGGCATTGAAAGTCGTTGTGAAACCATTTCCGACATATTAGCATTACTTCAATAACCCCCTTTTGCCATTCGCTATTTAACCATTCACCTTTATCCATTAATTAATGAAGAGAGAAGACCGATATACGATGCTTACTTCTGGAAGTGTGCCAAGAGTTATCAGCACCATGGCAGTACCTACCATCATCAGTATGTTGGTGACTAGTTTCTATAATATTGCCGACACATTCTTTGTAGGGCAGATTGACACACAATCTACAGCAGCTGTGGGGGTTGTCTTCTCTGTGATGTTCATTATCCAAGCTGTAGGGTTCTTCTTTGGGCATGGATCTGGTAATTACATTTCCCGTGAATTAGGGGCCAAACGCCGTGATGCGGCATCAAGAATGGCGGCTACGGGCTTTGTGTATGCTCTGATGTTTTCTACTACACTGACAGTCATTGGATTATTGTTTCTAGAACCAATTTCTATGGCGTTAGGTTCTACTTCCACAGTTTTGCCCTATACCAAACGATATCTGTCTGTTATTCTTTGTGGTGCACCTTTCATGGCAGGTCAGCTGACCCTCAACAATCAGATGCGCTTGCAGGGTAATGCTTCATATGCGATGGTAGGTATCGTAAGTGGTGCAGTTTTGAATGTGCTACTTGACCCTCTTTTTATTTTTGTATTCGATATGGGAGTAAGTGGCGCTGCTTTGGCAACTGTTGTTTCCCAGATGATAGCATTTACAATTCAATTAATTCAGACTTTTAGGGGTGGCAATTTGCGCATCCATCTTAGTGAATTCACACCTTCTTGGTTTTTATTTAAGGAGATTATCGGAGGGGGAGCACCATCACTCACTCGACAGGCTTTGGTGAGTTTTTCAACCATATTGCTCAATACCGCTGCTGGAACATGGGGTGGGGATGCTGGTATAGCAGGTATGTCGATAGTTAATCGTATCTCTTTCTTTGTCAATTCGGTACTGATTGGTTATGGACAAGGTTTCCAACCACTATGTGGCTTTAGCTATGGTGCCAAACTGTATGCACGAGTACGTGAAGGTTTTTGGTTTTGTGTGAAGATGGGAACCGCTTTTTTGCTTGTCGTTGCAGTGTTTGGTATCATATTTGCAGAGGAAATTGTTGCAATATTTCGAGATGATGCTGATGTGATTGTTGTTGGTGCTGCTGCATTTCGTTGGCAATTGCTCACTTATCCACTAGGAGCTGTAGTGATGTATAGCAACATGATGATGCAAACCATACGCAAGCCCATTAGGGCCAGCATATTGTCTGCTGCTCGTCAAGGTATATTTTTCATTCCTGCCATCTTGATTATGCCAAGATTATTTGGCATTCAAGGAGTTGAAGCGACGCAGGCCCTTGCCGACCTGCTCTCGTTTTTGTTAGCCATACCACTTTGCGGTAGTGTGTTAAAGGAATTGAATTAAGGGGTTACCTCTTTGTACTTTGTTTTAAGCGTTTTGCAAATGTTTATCAACTCTTGTAATGTCGAGGGCTCATAATGCTCCCCATAGCATAGAATAATAGCGTTAAGTTTGATTTTTGAATATTTACCAACCCTACCTTTTTCATTCACACTTTCCTGAGCAGCCAATAATTCAGATGGAGTTACATTCAAAGCTTTAGATATCTTCTGAATAGTCTGGAGAGTAGGGTTACGAAGTCCTGCATACAAATTTGCTTGTTTCAATCCAGCTTTTTTAGCTAACTGGCTTTTGTTCATCCCGTTTTGTTTCAGGAATTTTTCTACGTTTAGCATAGCATATTAAATTTTATAAGTTTTTGACTTTACAAAAATAATAATTTAAATCTATTATACAAAAAGAATATAATCTTTTTATTATGAGAAATGTCCAAACATGTTGAATAACAACTAATTTTACTGGTTGATATCCTTTTTATAATGTAATAATGGACAATAATAGTTTATAGCATGAAAATATACTATAAATAAAATGGAAAAACGAATATGAATGTGTCTCTATTTTTTTAGAACCCACGCTGCTTCAAACTCTCCCTTTGCTTTGAAGTCTTGTATAGCACGATAAGCGTCAGCCTCATTCTCAAATGATTCCACGCATACACGTGCCTTCCCATCTCCAATTATGGCCTTGGCATGTGGATATCCCTTTTGTACTAAATTAATGGCTTCTCTTTGAGCGATGTCCGCATTTCCTACACTTGCCACAATCACATTGTACATTTTTATAGCATTGGTCGTAGACGTAGATGATGGATTGTAAACAGTCTTATTCTCTTTATTAGAAGTCGTTTCATTAGTTGGTTGGTGAGTAACAATCGAACTAATAGCAAGTGATTCCTTCAATATCTCTTTAGGAAGAACACCAGCTTCTTCGTTGTAGATATCTATCTTCTCTACGGATGTAGAAATGAAGTATGAACCAAGTATTAGGATGATAACGGCTGCTACAGCAGCGATATTACGCAAATACTTACTTAAATCCACTACATTATCCCTTTGCTGAACGTTCTTTTCTCCCTTCTCTTGAGCTATTGCCACTTGAATTGTAGTTGGTTCAGATGATTGTTCTATGTCAACTTGCTTCCTTGGTGCACCTATGTGAACATATTCTGCCACTTGTTGGGAAGGTATGTCTTTCAGTTCTTGCATCTTAAAACTATCCAAACCGTAGAAGCCTGGGGTAGCTATGCGATGGTCAAATGGAGTAAATTCATACTTGCCTTGAATATTATAGCGCAGTTCACCTACATTGTCCAACTCCATGTATCCTGTTTCATGGATGGCTGATATCAGTTCTTCTGACTGTTTCTGTATAGTTTTTACAGCGTCAGGGAACGACGAACCATACACTGACATGTATGATTGAGCTAACAATCCATCGTTGATGCGTAACTGTGGGTTAAAGCCTATTTCGCGCATAGGGGGCAAGAAAATGTTTTCTTCATTTACTTGTTGTGCTGGGGTGTAATGGGCGATGAAACCTCCAAAGTCAGGAATGATTACACAATCATTCTCTAGCAATAACGATGCAATATGTTTAGCTAATTCATTCATTTTCGTAGCCAAAGTTACAAAAAAAATATTTTATTCAATCAAAAAAAATAATTAAATTTGTACCGATAAATTTCTGTTGAGATTTAATGAAGTCTGCTAAATACATATTTCTCATAAGTTTGGTCATATTGTCTTCCTGTCAGAAAAGTGGTAATCGCCTGCAACGCATGTCTGAAGACAAAGTAGCCAAGGAGTTACTCCAAGGCATTTGGGTAGACGATTCATCGGATAAGCCTGTCCTATCGGTTATTGGTGATACGTTGAGATATGCCGATCAAAATGCTGCTCCAGTTTTATTTAAGATTATTCGTGATTCTATCTATCTGTTAGGTGACGATACTATATCTTACAAGATAGCGCGTCAAGGTGAAAATACGTTTTGGATCAACACAGCAATCGACGAATTGATGAAGTTACACCGATCTGACTATGAAGAAGACCGTTTGGCGTTTAGACCTCAACAAGATCAAGTTCAAGTAAATGTTATCCAGCAATATGTTGAGAAAGATAGTGTGATTGTGTATGACGACGTGCGTTATCGTGGCTATGTATTTATTAATCCATCACGTTATAAGGTGGTTCGTACGTTGTATGATGAGAACGGCATTGGCGTAGAAAGTGTTTATTATGACAATATCATCCATATCTGTGTATACAATGGTGCGGATGAATTGTATGGTAGGGATATCAACAAACAGATGTTTAGCGACTATGTAGATGCAGAATCGTTGTCATCCTCTATATTGTCGGATATGGATTTTGTAGCTGTAGATGAAGCAGGCTATCATTATCGTGCTATGCTAACAGTGCCAGAGAGTGCAGTTTCACAAGTGTTAGAGTTGGTGATTTCTCCACAGGGTACTCTCCAAATAAAGACAGATTAGTTTTCTATATTTTGCGTTCTTAAATTGGTGTTATAAGCAGAATTATAGTTATTTATGTACATTTATATAAACAGCTACTTTCCCTTAGATTTGTTTCTTAGTGTGCCTATTGTGCGCGTCTTTTTCTTTTTGGGATTATAAGCAGGAGTGTCGCCCAATTCTGCAGGAACAGGAATCTTATAGATGTTTCTTCCAATGAAATCCTCAATTTTCCCGAATTCAGTCTGTTGATCGTCGCTTACAAAAGTTATAGCAAGACCATCGTTGTTGGCACGAGCCGTTCGTCCTACACGATGCACGTAGTCCTCGCAATCAAATGGTACATCGTAATTCACCACTAAGCGGATATCATCCACGTCAATGCCTCTTGATAGAATGTCGGTAGCTACCAGAATATCTATCTTTCCTGCTTTGAAACGATACATTACGTCATCACGTTGAGACTGCTCCAAATCAGAGTGCATAGCGTCGGTATTCAATCCTTTTTTCTTAAGGGCGTTAGCCAGTTCTTTAACTTTAACCTTCTTGGAGGCAAAGATAATCACTCGTTCGGGTTTGGTGTCAGTAAACAGACTTTGTATGATGCCAATTTTCTGAGGCTCGTGACAAATATAAGCAGCTTGGATAATTTTCTCTGCAGGCTTGGAAACGGCAATCTTTACTTCCACTGGTTCGTCTAGAATTTTCTTGGCTAGCAGTTGTATCTTATCTGGCATAGTTGCCGAGAACATAATAGTCTGACGGTATTTTGGCAAGAAACTCACTATCTGCATGATATCGTCATAGAAACCCATATCAAGCATACGGTCGGCCTCGTCGAGAATAAAGAAACTAACTTTGCCAAGGTCAACATATCCCAAGCTTAGGTGGGCCAAGAGCCTGCCAGGAGTAGCAATCACTACATCGGCACCCATTGTCAGTCCGCGTTTCTGTTGTTCAAACGCCACACCATCGCCACCACCGTAAATAGGCACACTGCTTACATTATCTATATAATAAGAGAAGCCTTGCATCTGTTGGTCGATTTGCTGCGCCAATTCGCGTGTTGGAGCCATGATAACGCAATGAATGGCGTCTTTGGGCAATGCTCCAGTAGCAAGCTTATCCAGTACTGGTAACAAATAAGCAGCAGTCTTTCCTGTACCCGTCTGCGCTACGCCTATCAAATCACGCCCTTCCAGCAATACAGGTATGGCTTGCTCTTGAATTGGAGTACAGTCCTCAAAGTGCATATCCCATAGTGCGTCCAGAACGTCATTATGTAAGTCAAGATCCTCAAATTTCATCTCTTACCTGTTTTTCGGCTGCAAAATTAGGCAAATTTTTAGCCCCTTTCGCTAAATAAGATAAAAAAAACAGCTCAAACAATATGTTTTTTAGCATATTTTTTGGCAGTTGTTAGAATTATCCTTTACTTTGCACCTGATTTCGTGAGGAAATCATGATAAGAATGAACGGCTACGGTCGTTGAATCTTACTTCAGTATTAACTAAAACGGATTACATGAGGTATTATGTAAATTGGTTTTTTGTTGTAATATTGATTAGTTCC
>JAEEGL015440486.1_pt1 | contig 46928 bp, 20 predicted proteins | sample 9134231 | NCBI WGS metagenome assembly JAEEGL01 (sample SAMN16246548, study PRJNA631951) | gut metagenome | biome: gut microbiome; feature: rumen; material: fiber-attached | host: Bos | place: Iran: Karaj | collected 2018-10
ACAAGTTGAATTTCTCTTAATGTCACTTGTCACTTGTCACCTGAAACTTGCCGCCGCCGCGGCAGAATCGCGGTGCGAAAGAAAAGTGATCGCTGCGGCGAAGAAAAAAAGAAAAGTGAACGAATATTAAAAATGTTAACAGGCGATGCCGCCATCGTCATAATATATAATAGGTGTCTCACAAGGACAAAGATACGAAAAGTTTCCGAGAACGCCAAAGTTTCATTAAGCGTCAGTTCCTGAAAAATCGCCGCTTTCCGCAGTAAACACTGGGGAGAGCGGCGAAATAACAAATAACAAATAACATTAAGCGTATTTTCATTCGGCAACGTGCGCGGCCTCGGCCTCTGTGTCTGATAAGCGCCGCTTATTGCGGAATAAGTGGCGCTTATTTTGAATTAAGCCGGGCTTATTCTGAAATAAGTGGCGCTTATTTTTCGCCCGAAAGGTTTTGTAGTCTCAACAAAATGGCTTACCTTTGCAGATAAGTCAAATATGTTGTACGCTGACATTATACTGCCACTGCCGCTCGACGGCTCCTTCACCTATGCCGTGCCCGACGCGCTCGCCGCACAGTGTAGGGTGGGGGTGCGCGTGGCAGTGCCCTTCGGTCGCTCGAATGTGTATGTGGGCATCGTGGAACGGATACACTCCAACAAGCCGACTGACTATCAGGTGAAGGACATAAAGCAGGTGCTCGACGCTGAGCCGATATTACTGCCAGAGCAGTTGCGGCTATGGCAATGGATGGCCGACTACTATATGTCGCCTATTGGCGAGGTCTATAAGGCAGCTCTGCCGGCAGGACTGAAGGCCGAGGAGGGCTACAAACCCCGCACAGAGACTTTCATCCGCCTGACGCCGCAGTACCGCACTGAGCAGGCTCTGCACATTGCCATTGACATGCTGAAACGGGCACCGAAGCAGCTGGCGGTGTTTAACGAGTTCCTGTATCTGACGGCCTCCTCCAGTGGGGAGAGCTTGGAGGGGGCTGTCGCCCGTGACGAGCTGCTCAATGCCAGCCACGCCAATATAGAGAGTGTCAGGGCGCTGGTGAGCCGTGGGCTGCTGGAGACCTACGAGGTGGAGGTGGGACGACTGAATCATGGTGGTGAGTACCATCCGGAGCTTGCGAAGAAGCTGACGGCGCCGCAGGAAGCGGCCTATAACGACATACTCCTTTCGTTCATGAAGCACCGGGTGACGCTGCTGCACGGCGTTACCTCCAGCGGAAAGACGGAAATATATATCCACCTGATACTGCGCGAGCTGGAGCAGCACCGGCAGGTGCTATACCTGCTGCCCGAGATAGCGCTGACGGTGCAGATGATGGACCGTCTGCGCCGTGTCTTTGGCGACCGTCTCGGCATCTATCACTCGAAGTACTCCGACGCCGAGCGCGTGGAGATATGGCAGAAACAGCTCTCCGGCCACCCATACGACGTGATTCTCGGTGCCCGTAGCGCCGTCTTCCTGCCCTTCCAGAACCTGGGCCTCGTCATTGTCGACGAGGAGCACGAGACCAGCTATAAGCAGCAAGACCCTGCGCCGCGCTATCATGCACGCTCTGCGGCGATTATGCTTGCGCAATTTTTTTCCTCGAATCTCGTTCCTCGAATATTACTCGGCACCGCCACGCCTTCGCTGGAGTCATACCACAATGCTCAAACGGGGAAATACGGATATGTGCGGCTGACGGAGCGCCATCAGGGCGTCCAGTTGCCTGAGGTGGAAGTGGTGGACATTGGCGACCTGCAGCACCGCAGGATGATGAACGGTCCGTTCTCACCTCTCTTATTATCGCGCGTGCGCGAGGCGCTCGACCGTGGCGAACAGGCTATCCTTTTCCAGAACCGTCGCGGCTATGCCCCGATGCTGGAGTGCAAACAGTGCGGGTGGGTCCCCCGTTGTCAGCATTGTGACGTTACGCTGACGCTGCATCGCCAGCTGAATCAGCTGTCCTGTCACTACTGCGGTGCCGTCTATCAGGTGCCGACGTCCTGTCCCAGTTGTGGCAGTCCGGAACTGCAGGGCCGTGGCTATGGTACCGAGAAGGTGGAAACCGAGGTGCGCGATATCTTCCCTGAGGCCCGCATCAGTCGCATGGATCTCGACACCACGCGCTCACGCCATGCCTATGAGCGTATCATCAGCGACTTCGGCTCCGGTCGCACCAACCTCCTTATCGGCACACAGATGGTTTCCAAGGGTCTTGATTTTGGCCGTGTCAGCGTGGTCGGCATCCTCAATGCCGATGCGATGCTGAACCAGCCCGATTTCCGTGCCTACGAACATGCTTACATGATGATGACACAGGTGAGCGGCCGTGCCGGACGTCGGGGAAAGCGCGGCCTCGTCGTCTTGCAAACCCGTCAACCGCAGCTGCCGCTTATCGGTCAGGTGATACGCAACGACTATACGGCATTTTACAACGACCAGTGTGACGAACGCCTGGCATTCCGTTATCCGCCTTTCTGCCGCCTTGTCTATGTTTTTGTAAAGCACCGTCAGGAGAGGCTCGTCGAGAGTGCCGCCATCACTCTGGGCAGCTGGCTGCGCCAGTGGTTCGGCACGAGAGTCCTTGGTCCCGATAAACCTGCCGTCGCCAAGGTCAAGACCCTCGCTATCCGCAAACTCATCGTCAAGCTGGAACCGGGCCTCAATATGACCGACGTGCGTAAATACTTGGCGCTTGCACGACAGCAGCTGTTGCAAGACAAACGCTTCGCCTCCCTTCAGATTTACTTTGACGTAGACCCATTGTGATTCTTAAATACCATAACAGATGAAAAAACGACTCTCGAAAGCTACATGGCTCATCATGCTTCTATGACTTAAGTTCCTCTGCTTTCTAGAACTTGAAGTCTACGCCAAGGCCGATGACGTTATTGGTGCGGCTGAAGGTCTCCTGTCCGTAGGCGGCTTCCTTGGTGTAGTCGCTGTAGATGGTGCAGAAGTAGCCGGCGTTGAGGCGTATTTTGTCGGTGACGTTCCAGGCGCCGCCGAGACCTACGCTGTAGCTGTCGCAGGCGAATGAGTTGTCCGTCTGGTAACCGTCGCTGAGGCCGTAGTCAGTGCGCTGGCCACCGAGGCTGACGGTGAACTTGTCGTTGAGGTCGTACTCAACACCAAGCAGGAACTCGTTGGTGCCGCCAGTGAGCTGGTCTTGGCGGTTGTCGGACATCTTGGCATTCTTATCGTCGAAGAAGTGATACTCGGCAGTGGCGCGCAGCTTATCGGTGAACTCATAGCCCACAGCCACCGCCAACAGGGCCGGCATGTCGTAGCGCGTCTTTTCGTCGGGCAGGTATTCGCCAATCTTGTTGGCCATGGCGCCGAAAGCCGTCTGCGACAGAGCTGCAATGGTCTGCTGGGTGCCTGCTTTCTCGGCCATCGCCTTGATGTCGTTGTCCTGTCCCATGGTGCCTACGATGAGCTGCTTAGTGTCGTTCTTGGTCTCAATCTTCGTGCGGAACTCATAGCGTGCGGCGACGGTCAGGGGACCAATGTGGTAGTTGAGACCTACGATGGGAGCGAAGCCCCAGCCCGTCTGGTTGCAGTCGAGCTGCATGTTGACGAGGTTGGCCTTTCCTGTGGGCAGCATACCTGCCAGTTGGGCGCCGGGAATGGCCGTGAGGTGTCCGCGGGTGAAGCCGTCGTAGTAGTTGGCACGCATACCAACGGCAGCCGAGAATGCATCGCTCAGACGGTAGGTGACGTTGACCTGTCCGCCGAAGATGTACTGTTTGCCCTCCATCTTGGTGTCGAGGTCGTAGCCCTGCGTGATACCCTGGTTTGCCAATACTGCGGCGACGGGTATGCTAAACATGGGAATGCCGTTGTTGAACTTCACGTAACCGCCGCTGCCTACGATGCCGATCATCGACGAGACGGCCAGACGGTCCTTCTTGTAGCTGGCGAAGAGGGCGGGAACGATGGGAGCGGAGGCCTTGCCGGGATACTTCACACCACCGCACTCGATGTCGCGGTTCTGCCAAGGCTTCTGGAAGTCGAGCGAGAGCTGGAAACCGTCGTAGCCCCAAGCCAGTCCGGCGGGGTTGGAGTAGGCGGCATCGATTTCAGTGGACGCACCACGGGCCATCATACGGTCGAAGGCAACGTGATAATTGGTGTTGGTCATCAGACCACCGGCAGCAGCGTGGGTAGCAATGGCTACGGCTGCAATGAGGAAAAGCTTTCTGGTCATGCGGGTTATATAAATAAAAGAATTTCGGCTGCAAAGGTACGAAAAAATATCCTTGCAGCCGAATTTTTGGCGAAAAATCTGCCAGAAAAGAACAATTTCTTACAAATTCAGCTCACAGCCCACGCCGAGTACACGGTTGGTGCGTGTGAAGTCGTCGCTGAATCCTTGGGCGGGATAGTTCTCGCGCTTGTAGTGGTCGTAGTTGGTCTGGAAGTAGCCGGCCTTCAGCGTCACCTTGTCGCTGGCCTTGTAGTTGGCACCGAAGCCGATGCTGTAGCTATTGACGACAAACGACATATCGTTCATATACTGGTCGCTGAGGCCGTAGCGTGTCAACTGGAGGCCGCCCGAGATGGTGAAACGATCGTTCAGGTCCCATTCCACACCAGCTAGATATTCGTTGGTGTCGTGGTCGAGCAGCTCCTGTGTGTTGTTGTACCATTCGGCCTTCTTGTCGAAGAAGTGGTGCCAGCCCACGTTCAGACGGATATCGTCGATGGGGCTCCACTGGGCACCGAGGGAGAGCTGTGCCGGTACGTCCTCGTTGACCTCCTCGCCGTCGCGGAACTTGTTGACGGCGGCAATCTCGCTGGCCTCGAAGACCGTTGACTCGTTCTTCATGCGAATCTGTGTCTTGAATTCATACTTGGCAGCGAAGTTGAAGCGACCGACCTTGTAATCGGCACCAATGACGGGAGCGATGCCCACCGACGACTGGTTACAGAGCAGGTTCACACCCTCGGAATACTTCTGTAGGGCATCGAGACTGCTGCGTGTACCCTCCAACTGAGCCTGCTTTGCCGTCAGCTCAGCACTCTTTGCCTGCAACTCAGCATACTGTGGCAGGGCTGTGGCTCCTGCAGCCTCGAGCAGAGACATACCGGCAGCAACCTGCGTCAGTCCGTCGCTGACCTGACTGAGTCCACCGTCAACGGTGGCAGTGGCCTGACTCAGGAAACTGCCGAAGTCAACGTAGCTGTTGTTGGCGAGACGCACCTGGATATTACTGATACGTGCACGATAGGTGGCTGTGCCGTAGAGCAGGCGCAGACCGCCGTAGACTGAGAGGTTGTCCATCACCTTATAGGCTGTACCCAGCTGGAAGCCGAAGTAGTACTGGCGTCCCTGCATGTAGCCGTCCATGTCGTAGCCTTGGGCGCCCAGTGGCTGCAGCTGGTTGGCAATGTTACCCACGACACTCTCGAAGGAACCCAGACCGTCGGCAAACTCGCACTTGCCGCCGCCGCCAGGGACGGAGAAGTTGAACTGCCACGACCAGTTGCCAGTGTTGTAGGCTGCCTGGATGGAGGGGATGCAGGGGGCGTCGGCCACACCTTCGAAGGTCTTCGTGGCGGCACCGTTGTTTTTCTTACCCAGTGCGAAGAAGGGACTGGTCGACTCGATGGTGCGCGTCTGGTGGGCGTACTGCCAATTGAAACCGAGGTGAAAACCCTCTGGAAGGAAAGCGACGCCTGCAGGATTAGAATAGACACCGTCCAAGCCGATGGCTGCATCGCGGGCTGGATTACGAAGGAAGTCAATGCTCTGGTTGGTGTTGGTTAAGATGCCACCGGCTGTTGCGGTGGTGGTTGATGCCAGCATCACGCTAGCGATAAGTACATGAATTTTCATATCCTAAAAACTTGTGGTTTTGAAATCGGCTGCAAAGGTAGACCAAATGTTATAGAATATGAAGTTTGCGCACACAAAGTTAACGTTGTTTAACGTAAAATGCACACAAATATGCACACTTGTGCAATTTTGTGCAGGTTTTTGCACAAAATATGGCATAAGTGTGCAGGTTAGCGTTTACTTTTTCAGTTCGGGATAACTGATGCGAGTATGATAGATGGTCTTCAGTTTCTCAATGAGTACAGTTTTGGCATACTGGATGTCACGGAACGTGATGGGACAGTCGCGGAAGAATCCGTTGCTTACTTGGTCGTCAATGATGTGCTCCACCAGGTCGCGAATACTCTTCTCGGTGTAGTCGGGGAGGGCTCGTGAGGCCGCTTCCACCGAGTCGGCCATCATGAGAATGGCTTGCTCCTTGGTGGTAGGGTTGGGTCCCGGGTAGGTGAAGAGAAGGTCGTCGACAGGCTCGTCAGGAAATTCGTTCTTCTGCTTGACGTAGAAGTACTTGGCCTTGCCCTGTCCGTGATGTGTGCTGATGAAGCTGGCGATGATGTCAGGCAGATTATATTTGTCGGCCAGTTTCAGTCCTTCGGTGACGTGGCTGATAATCATCTGTGCGCTCTCCACGTAGGTCAGTCCGTCGTGCGGGTTGTAGCTTGACTGGTTTTCAGTGAAGTATATGGGGTTCGTGGTCTTGCCGATGTCATGATAGAGCGCGCCCGTACGCACGAGTTGGCTCTTGGCACCAATCTTGTTGGCTATCTCGGCTGCCAGGTTGCCTACCTGTATGGAGTGCTGGAAAGTGCCTGGTGCTACCTCGCTCATACGTCGCAGCAGATCCTTGTTCATGTCAGAGAGTTCGATGAGCGTGATGTTCGACGTAAACCCAAAGGTTTTTTCGATGATGTAGAGTAGGGGATACGAGCAGAAAAGTAAAATACCGCTCAGCAACAAGTAGTTGTAATCGCTGAGGTTGATGACGGTCAGACTATTGGCCCTGATGAATTCGAGCGACAGGTTGGTGCAGGCTCCCACGAGCGTGACGATGATGGCAGTCCAGAACAGCTGCGAACGGCTGCTCAGTTCGCGGAGTGAGAAGATGGCTGTCAAGCCGGCCATCAGTTCGACCGCAATGAACTCCAAAGGATATTGTAGTATGCTGGCGCAAATGAGTATCAGCGTGACGTGTGCCATGAAAGCTGTTTGTGAGTCCATGAATACTCGTATGAAGATGGGTACCATGGCAAAAGGTATGATATAGACGTGTAACAGGTTGTGGCTTACCAGAATGGATGCCAGGATGGCAAAGACGATAATGAGCGAATAGATCATCGCCGTTGAGCGTATCTTCTCGAAGTAGTCGTTGCGGAAAATGGTCAGGAACAGCGTGAAGCCGATAATCATGATGCTGACGTAGATAATCTGTCCGAGCAGGGTCATGCTGAGCTGCCTGTCGTTCTTCTGCCGCCGTTCGCTCTCCTTGAGGAATGACTGTAGGATATTATAGGTTTTGTCGTCGACGATACCGCCTCGGTCAATGATTTTCTGTCCTCGTTGCACAACGCCGGTGGCCAGCGGTATGCTGTTGAGCAGGTCACGGTGGCTGGCCTCGCTACGCTCTTGATCGTAGCTGAGGTTCGGCTGAATATAGTCGTTCAGGTTGCACTTCCTGAGCTGTTCTATGTATGGTTCCAGCGCAGGGTCGGTGAAGAGCTGTTCGTATGCTGTGATTGTGGAGAGGACCTGATTGATGGGCGTACTGACGGCGCTCTTGCCTCTCACGATGCGTATCATCGCGCTGGTGTCACGTTTCAGTTTCTTGTACTCGTCAGCGATGATGATGCCCTGACCATAGAGTCTGTGCAGTCTGTTGGCAATGATGCTGATGACATCGTTCGGCGTGTCAGGTATCCCCTGACTATAGTCTTTTGCAAATTGTCTGACGGCCTTGTTTTCGGCTTCTGTGTTGAAACTATAGTATGGCTCGTAGAGTCTCAGCAGGCTGTCGCGCTCGGCTTTCACCAATTCGTCGCTCTTGTAGATGGGAAAGTCGAATGGTGCCGTGAAGTCAGCGTAGCGCCAAGGCCTGTCCTTCTCTATCTTGAAGTTTGTGCCGTTGTCGCGCGGTAATACGATGACGATGACTGTGACGGCCATGATGACTAATGCAGCGCGAATCAGAAAATCGCGCCAACGGAGGTTGTTCGACAGCTTAAAAGTGCTCATTTTTGTCCTTATTGATATGTTTCGTGACTTTTCAAGCGCGAAAATACGAAAAAAAACTGTATATATCAAAAAAATGTAGTACTTTTGCAGAAAAATAACAAAGAAGAGATGTCAGACAGAAGAGTAAGGGTGCGTTTTGCCCCCAGCCCGACGGGCGCTTTACATATCGGCGGAGTGCGTACCGCTTTGTATAATTATCTTTTTGCACGTCAGCACGGCGGCGATTTGGTGTTCCGCATTGAGGATACCGACAGTAACCGTTTTGTGCCCGGTGCCGAGGAGTATATCATCGAGTCGTTCAAGTGGCTTGGCATCAAGTTTGATGAGGGCGTCTCGTTCGGTGGCGACAAAGGTCCCTACCGTCAGAGCGAGCGCCGTGATATATATAAGAAATATGTGAAACAGCTGCTTGATGCAGACCGTGCCTACATTGCTTTCGATACCCCGGAGGAGTTGGAGACGAAACGTGCCGAGATACAGAATTTCCAGTACGATGCGCATACCCGTTCTATGATGCGTAATTCCTTGACGATGCCCAAGGAGGAGGTAGACCGCCTTATTGCCGACGGTTGTCAATATGTGGTGCGCTTCAAGATTGAACCAGGACAGGAGGTGCTTGTTAATGACCTCATACGAGGTGAGGTGCGTGTGAAAAGCGACATCATCGATGATAAAGTGCTCTATAAGAGTGCCGACGAACTGCCTACCTACCATCTGGCCAATATTGTTGACGACCATCTGATGGAGATTACCCACGTCATCCGTGGCGAGGAGTGGCTGCCATCGGCTCCGCTCCATGTATTGCTTTATGAGGCTTTTGGCTGGGCTGATACGATGCCGCAGTTTGCCCATCTGCCCCTGCTTCTTAAGCCCGATGGTAAGGGTAAACTGTCTAAACGTGACGGTGACCGTCTGGGATTCCCCGTATTCCCCTTGGAGTGGCATGACCCGAAGACAGGTGATGTGTCGCGTGGCTATCGTGAGGACGGCTATTTCCCTGAAGCCGTCATCAACTTCCTCGCCTTGCTGGGCTGGAACCCAGGCACAGAGCAGGAGCTCTTCACCCTGGATGAGCTGGTGCCCCTCTTCGACATCACGAAATGTTCGAAAGCCGGTGCCAAGTTTGCCTACGAGAAAGGCATTTGGTTCAATCATGAATATATTCTGAAAAAGACGAACGAGGAGATTGCACAGCTCTGGTTGCCCGAGGTGCTACAGCATTGTCCGCAGGAGACGCTGGAGCGCGTGACAGAGGTCTGTCGCATGATGAAAGATCGTGTTTCGTTTGTCAAAGAACTATGGCCACTCTGCTCGTTCTTCTTCGAAGCTCCTGTGACGTACGATGAGAAGACGGTGAAGAAGCGCTGGAAGGAAGACTCTGCCAAGCAGCTGACGGAGCTCATCGGTGTGCTGGAGGGTCTCGAAGACTTCTCGCTGGAGAATCAGGAGAAGGTCGTTCATGCTTGGATTGAGCAGAAAGAGTATAAGTTGGGCAATATCATGAACGCCTGGCGACTGACTCTCGTTGGCGAAGGTAAGGGTCCCGGTATGTTCGACATCTCGGCTTTCCTCGGTAAACAGGAGACAGTCAAGCGCATGAAGCGGGCAATAGAAATTCTTGGATAAATGTATAACCTGATTATCTACCTCTACCTCTTCGGCGTCGCCGTATACAGCCTTTTCAACGAGAAGGTGCGTAAGATGTGGCGCGGCGAGCGTGCTGCTTTCTCCGTCCTGAAGGAGAAAGTAGAGCCAGAGGCTCGGTATGTCTGGTTCCATGCTGCATCGCTCGGCGAGTTCGAACAGGGACGCCCGCTGATGGAGCGGCTGCGCCGTGAGTATCCAGAATATAAGATCCTGCTCACGTTCTTTTCACCTTCGGGCTATGAAGTGCGTAAAAACTATGAAGGGGCAGACATTATCTGTTACTTGCCTCTCGACACACCCATCAATGCCATACGTTTCCTCCGTCTGGTACGTCCTGTCATGGCATTTTTCATTAAGTACGAGTTCTGGTATAACTACCTGCATATTCTGAAACACCGTCAGGTTCCCGTCTATAGTGTCAGTAGCATTTTCCGACCTGATCAGGTCTTCTTCAAGTGGTATGGGCGTCAGTATGGCCGGGTCCTGAACTGTTTCACGCATTTCTTCGTGCAGAATGAGCAGAGTCGTGAGTTGCTTTCCACGATAGGTCTCCCCAACGTTACGGTTGTCGGCGATACCCGTTTTGACCGCGTACTTCAAATCAAGGAACAGGCCAAACAGCTGCCTGTTAGTCTGGAAGAGACGCATAAAGTGTTTATCGCGGGCTCCTCGTGGTTGCCCGATGAGGATATTTTTATCCGCTATTTCAACGAACATCGTGATTGGACGCTAATCATTGCGCCTCATGTTATCGGTGAGGATCATCTGCAGCAGATAGAAAAGCTCTTGGACGGCTGGCATGTCACAAGGTACACACGTCTGGATGCTTCCCACTCCCCATGGAGAGGAGCGGGGGGCGAGGCCTTGATCATCGACTGCTTCGGCCTGCTCTCAAGTATCTACCGTTATGCGGACGTCTGTTATGTCGGTGGCGGTTTTGGTGTTGGCATCCATAATACTGTTGAGGCTGCCGTCTGGGGCGCTCCCGTCATCTTCGGTCCTAATAACCGGAAATTCCAGGAGGCACAGGAACTGAAAGCCTGTGGTGGCGGATTTGAGATTGGTAGTTACGAGGATTTCTGTCGGGTGATGGATGGCTTCGCTGCTTCTGCCGAGACTTTGCGGCAAGCCGGCGAGGCTGCTGGACGCTACGTAAGCGATAAGGCTGGTGCTACGGACAAGATATTTGCTGCCGTCAGCCTATAGCCTAAAGAAAGTGGATATAACCATCAGTCTTGTCGTCTCGGTCGTGCCGAATAGGCAGACGTCGTCTTCCGACTGAGGGTCATATCCACCGTGGTGTTTCCACCTAATTGATATTAGTAAGTCATCTTGGGCTCAAGCTCCTTGGCTTGGTCAATCATCTTCTGCACCTCACTGACGGCAGGCACGCGGTTGCACAGGTTCTTCTGTTCGTTCACCTCGACAAGTTTCGGCTGCAGGTTCTCGGCCACACGGTGACGGAACTCTTTTACTGTGTCGACGCCGGCAGCCTCCAGCAGCTCGGCAAACTGCGGGCCTACGCCGTTGATACGGAACAGGTCGGCGTGGTTTGTCCATTTCAGGATAAGCTTTTCGGAGATGCCCGTTGCCTCGGCCAGCTCCTTGCGGCCCTTTGGTGCGGCGCATTTCTCCAACAGTTCACTCACTTTGTTGATGCCGGCGGCTTGCAGTTTCTCGGCGTATACGTCGCCTACACCCTCGATGTCAATAATCTTGTAGTCCATAATCATTGGTTTTTAGTGGTTAATAAAAAAAGGTTTTTCTGTTGGCAAATATACGAAATATTTGTGAATATTGTATCGCGTGTTAAGAATTATTAGTAACTTTGCCCCCAGATGGTATATGTTGACGACTGTCTGTGGGACTTTGACCTGGAAGTTGCGCTGCAAAATATTTCTGTTCAGCGGCGTGAACAGGCACTGCGCTACCGCCACGAATTAGGGCGGCGGCAGAGCGTTCTCGCCTATGTGCTGTTAAAGAAAGCACTACGAGAAACATATGGCATTGATGAGAATCCGCTGTTTACCTATGGAGAGCACGGCCAGCCGTTGCTGACCGACTATTCTGACATCCATTTCAGTCTGAGTCATTGCCGTCAGGCCGTTGTCTGTGCTGTCAGTGACCACCCCGTAGGTGTCGATGTTGAGGATTTAGGCCGCTACAAAGAATCGCTGGCCCGTTATGCGATGAACGAGGCAGAACGTGCTGAAATAGCAGCCGCTGCTGACGGCTGCGATGTGGCGTTCACCCGTCTGTGGACGATGAAAGAGGCTTTCCTTAAAAGTTCTGGCAGGGGACTCACCGACCATTTGAAAACGGTGCTTGATGGCGTTGACTGCCGTCAGTTCAAGACGATAGTAAACAGCCGTAAGGGATATGTCTATTCGGTGTTTTCGTCCGATTTTGTCGAATGAGACAAAATCGAAAATCCTTGCGACAAAATCAATATTAGAATGGACGCGCGCGAAAGATGCGCAAACGTGTAGACAAGCGCATTGCGCGTATTGTTATTAACTTTGCACCAGAAAAATTCACTAAAAATTTTAAAACTCAAAAAACATGATGAAGACCGAAAGACCATTTGACCTTTTGAGGTCGCTTGCCGCCGGACTGCTGTTGGCAGGTAGTGGTGTTCTGCTTTCGTGTTCCGAGTATGACTTAGATGAGAAGACTCCGGCCGGATGGGACCGGAGTATCTACAGTTGGCTCGATGAGCAGGGCAACTACACGAACACGGTGCGCATGATTGACGAGCTGGGCTATCGTGAGGTGCTGGACAAAACGGGTTCGAAGACGCTTTTCGTGGCTGACGATGAGGCTTATGAGCGCTTTTATCGCCACAATGATTGGGGCGTTGGAAGCTACGAGCAGCTCTCTACGGCACAGAAGCGTATGCTGCTTTTTGGTAGTATGATAGACAACAGCTACCAGGTGCAGGCCCTTTCCAGTACTGAGGGACCGGTGGAAGGTGAGTGTATGCGCCGCCTGTCGTCGCTGTCTATTTACGACACCGTTCAGGTGATGCCGAAAGAAGATATCCCTGATGCCATCTACTGGAAGCTTTACCGTGATCGTGACCAGTTGGTCATCATGCACGACATGACGGCAGTGCCGATGATTCATTTCATTGAGCGCCACATGGCCAACAAGCAGATAACCAATGACGACTACGATTTTCTTTACAACTACACCACCAAGCGCCAGAGCGGAGATGCTTCGGTGAATGGCGCGCAGATTGTAGAGCAGAATATCCGTTGTCTGAATGGATTTATCAACCGTATGAGCGAGGTGATGACACCGCTGCCTAACATGGCTGACATCATCGCCAAGAAGAAGAATACATCTGTCTTCGCTCGTCTGTTGCAGCGCTATGCTGTACTCGACTACTGTGGCGACGAGGTGACCCGCGCCTATAACGCTAATCGCGGCACCAATGTTGACTCAGTGTTCCAGTTGCGCTATTTCTCTGAGCGTTCTCAGGGCGGTAAGGAGTTGACCATAACTCACAACCAGAAAAGTCAGGCCAATGGCGAGCTGCCTTTTGATCCAGGCTGGAACAGCTACTTCATCTTGTCGAATGCATCGAATGAAAAGTCGCTTCAGCAGGACATGGCTGTCATGCTGGTACCGAGCGACGAAGCCATTACCGACTATTGGGAGAATGGTGCTGGTGCGGCTTTGCGCAAGAGCTTCGGCTCATGGGACAATGTGCCCTATTCCGTGCTGACGGAGTTTATTAAGGCCAATATGCTGCCGTCTTTCGTCAGCAGTGTGCCCAGCAAGTTCTCGTCTATCTTGAACGATGCTGCCGATCCCTTGGGCATCACCAAGGAGCATGTCGACTCTGTATGGCTTGGCTGTAACGGCGCAGTCTACCTGACCAATCGCGTTTTTACTCCCACTTCGTTCGTCAGCGTGATGTATCCCACCGTGGTCGACCAGAACATGAGCATCATGTACTGGGCTATCAATCAGTTGAACTACGGCGCTTACCTGAATTCGCTGAACTCGCGTTATAGCTTCTTCCTGCCGTCGAACGATGCTTTGGAGAACTATATTGACCCGTGCTCCTATGGTAAGCCCCAGCAGCAGGTGCTGCGCTTCCACTACGATCCCAATAAGAAAGGTACCGAGGTCTATGCCAGTATCCATAATATTGACAGTGAGACCGGTGAGGTCGGCGACTCTATTGGCGTTTACACCCACACGGCAGGAAATGTGAACCTTGATTCGGATCCCATATTGAATCGCCTGTATAACATCTTGGATGACCATGTGGTTGTTGGTGACGTGGAGGACGGTCATGAGTATTACCGCACGAAGGGTGGTTCTACACTGCGTGTGCGTAACGTCAGTCAGGGCACCCAGGGTATGGTTGTCGAGGGCAGTCGCCAGGTGAACGGCGAGTCAGCTGCCCTTCCCGTCAGTTTCATCTACGACCAGACGAAAGGCGGTAATGGTAAGACGTATATCTTGGAAGATGGTGAGGTCTTGGGCACACGTCAGACCGTGTATGACCTGCTGACCCAGCATGAGGAGTTCAGTCGTTTCTTTGAACTGCTCCAGGGCAGCGATCTCTTGGAGTCGGTTCGCGATAACAAGTATGCTTGTCAGAGTCAGGGCATCAACGCGTTTAACAATTATCACTACACGGTCTACGTGCCTACGAATGAAAGTATTGACCAGTTGATAGCTGAAGATAAGCTCCCGACATGGGAGGACGTAGCTGCTCTCGACCAGGAGGATGCTGCGCAGAAGGCTTTGGCAGAGAAGTACACGAAGCGAATCAACGAGTTCCTGCGTTATCATATCCAGGATAACGCTCTGTTTATCCATGCCAACAACATCACTGCAACTGACGACCAGCAGGCCACAGGTGACGTAACGACGGAATATGAGACTGCTTTTATTGACACACAGAGTCAGACGTTTAACAAACTGTCTGTCACGACCGACAAGAGTGGTGAAAGCATCACCATTAAGGATAAGGCAGGTAATGTCCGCAGGGTGATGACTGAAACAGGATTGTTCAACCTGATGGCTCGTGAGTATCAATATGATAATAGGGACAAGAGCGCTGCCAGGATTATCCATAACTCTTCTTCAGCAGTCGTTCATCTAATTGACGGACCATTGCTTGTTAGCACATCTCAGAACGATCAATGATAAATGAAAAGGATAAAGACTATGAATAGTATGAAAATAACAGCCCGATGGATGAAGGTAATCAGTTTGTCATTGATCCTTTATCATTTGTCATTCAGCTATGCTGATGCGCAAAAGGTCGGCGACATCATCAGTGGTACGGTGACCGATAACATGGGTCCCGTCATGATGGCCAATGTCGTCGAGATAGACGCCGCCAATCGTATCGTCGCCTCGGCTGTGACGGACATGAGCGGTAACTTCTCATTCAAGCTGAAGAACCCGAAGGACAAACTGCGTATCTCGTTTGTCGGATACAAAACCATCACCTTACCTATTAATAAGGTGAAGTTTGCCATAAAGATGCAGGATGCCACACAGATACGCGAGGTGACCGTCACCTCGAAGAAGCGTGCCCAAGGTTCCGGACTGGCTATTCCTCAGAAGGAAATCTCTACGGCACGTCAGAGCATCGACATGAAAGAGTTCGAGGGTCTGGCCATCACCACCGTCGACGAAGCCCTGCAGGGACGTATCGCTGGTCTTGACATTGTGGCCAATTCCGGTAACCTCGGTGCCGGTACGTCGATGCGTCTGCGTGGTGTGTCGAGTATCAATGGCTCCAGTGAGCCTCTTATCGTTGTCGATGGCAATGTGTGGGAGACCGGAAGCACCAAGGAGTTTGACTTCACCTCGGCTAACGATGAGAAGTTTGCCGAACTGCTGAACGTCAACCCCGAGGATATCGAGAGTATAGCTGTCTTGAAGGATGCTGCCGCTACTGCCATCTGGGGTTCTCAGGGCGCTAATGGTGTTATCGAGATTAAGACCAAGCGCGGTACCCGTGGTAAGACGAAAGTGACCTACAGCCTGCGACTGACAGGTACCTACCAGCCCGAGGGTATCAAACTGCTCAACGGTGACGAGTACACCATGCTGCTGAAAGAAGAGTATTTCAATCCTCTTCTGCGCGCTGGTGCCAGCGATAACATCAATGAGATTAACTACCGTTCCGGTGGTGACTTCTCTGAATATCAGATGTATAATGAGAATACCGACTGGGTCAGCGCAGTTAAGAAGACCGGTTGGCGTCAGAACCACTATGTGGCACTCAGCGGTGGCGGTGAGAAGGCTCACTTCCGTATCGCTGGCGGTTACGACCATGAGACGGGTTCTATCATCAAGCAGCAGCTCGACCGTTTCACCACGCGTGTGGCACTTGACTACTTCGTCAGCGACCGCATCAAGATTGCTACCAACGTCGCTCTGACCTACACGGACAATAAGAAGAACTATGCCGACCTTCTCAGCGTGGCCTATCGGCGTATGCCTAACCTGGCCATCTACGAGCAGGACCAGGACGGCAATAGTCTCGGCACCTATTATAATATGTTGCCGACGGCCAATACGGTGTTCCGTGATGACCAGTTGAAGGACTATAACCCCATAGCCCTGGCTGATTTGGCCAAGAACGAGGAGACGAGTTATAATATCGAGCCTGAGTTTAAGCTGAACTATGAGTTGCTGGGCATTGAGGAAGAGAAGTCCAGACTGACCTACGAGGGAAAGATTGTCTTCAATATCTTCAACCGTTACGAAGACAAGTTCCGTCCCCTCTCGTTGAGCACCAGTGGCTGGAACAGCAGCGATGCCAACGTGGCGACCAATAATGCATATAAGAGCTTAGGTATCACCACAACACATACGCTGACTTTCACACCGTCGTTCCGCAATAAGGACCATTCGCTGATGATGATGTTGCGTGGCCAGCTCACCAAGGGAACGAGTACCAGTCAGAATACCACTGTCTACGGCTTGCCGTCAGGTACCATCATCTCGGCCAGTGCTCCCGGCATCATTTCGAGCCTCGGTTCGTCTCCGGGCCAGTGGCGCAGCATCTATATGACCTATTCTGCCCACTATGCCTACAAAGGACGCTACATTCTCGACTTCTCCGTCCGTCGCGACGGCACCACGAAGTTCGGTTCCGACCAGCGATGGGGTAATTTCCCCGCCCTGTCTGGTAAGTGGATTGTCAGCGACGAACCTTGGTTCCGCCAAGGGCTGCCTTTCATCAGTATGCTGGCTATCCGTCCAGGTTGGGGTATCGTTGGTTCGCAGCCTGGTAGCGAGGGTCTCTTCTATAGTAAGTACTCTGGTGGTAAGGGCTACATGAACTACGGTTCGGTCTATCAGAACAACATCCAGCTGAAGAACCTGAAGTGGGAGCAGAAGGAAACCTTTAATCTGGGTATCGACTTCGGCTTCTGGAATGACCGTATCAACGGTAATGTTGAGGTATATAAGCAGAAGACGACCGACCTGCTCATGGGTAACCGTTCCCTGCCGTCCAGCTCCGGTTTCTCCTCGCTGGCCTACCAGAATGTCGGTGCCATGGAGAATGTTGGTTGGGAGTTCAACCTCAATGGCAATCGCATTATTAAAATCGGCAAGTTCTCTTTTGACTTTAATACGACGTTTGCTAACAACCGCAACAAACTTACCGAGATGGACGAGACCGTGCTGGCCTCACTCAATAGCGACTTTGACCGTCAGAACGGCAGCTACCTCTCACGTGTAGAGCTGAACCGTCCCTTGGGCGGCATCTACGGCTTCCGTTACAAAGGTGTCTACCAGTACAGCAAGTACTCTGAGGTGGAGGTACCTGGTGTCAGCGGCCCCAACGCACCGGTGGCACGCGACGCGAACGGTGAAGTCATTCTCGACAACTACGGCCGTACGAAGCCGATGAGATTCTGTTATACCGGCATCTCGGACGACCAGGACGAAACCAAGATGTTCCATGGTGGTGACGCTATCTATGAGGATATCAACCACGACGGACAGATCAACGAGCTCGACATCGTCTATCTTGGTTCCTCACTGCCGAAGTTCACTGGCGGTTTCGGTTTCAAGCTCCACTGGGGTCGCTTGACGTGGAACAACCAGTTCAACTTCCGCTATGGCAACAAGATTATCAACAAGGCACGCATGAATGCCGAGAATATGTACAAGAACAACAACCAAAGCCGTGCCGTGTTGTGGCGTTGGCGTGTCGAGGGCGACATCGCTCCTATTCCGCGTGCACTCTATAACTATGGTTACAACTGGCTGGGTAGCGACCGTTTCGTTGAGGACGGCTCGTTCATCCGTCTGAACTACTCTCAGGTGAGCTATGCACTTTCCAGCAAGACGCTCAAGAAGCTGGGTCTGAGTCAGTTGAGTCTCTATGTATCGGCCAACAACCTGTTTGTGCTGACTAAGTACTCTGGCGCCGATCCTGAGGTGGGCTACGGCGGCTACGGTGTCGTGACTGATAATGCACAGACCCCGCGTGCCAGGTCGTTCACCGGTGGCGTAACTGTTTCATTCTGACCATAAACAACAAACGTTAAACAATAAACATTATTGAAATGAACATCAAAGCAATCATAAAGAGACTGACCAATGGAATAACGGTTATTGGTTGTTGTTTATTGGTTACCGGGCAGACCGCCTGTTCCGACTTCCTTGACCTGAAGCCGTTGAACGATGTGGTGCTCGAGAATTATTGGACGAAGAAGAGCGATGTGACCAGCGTCCTGATGGGCTGCTATGAGAGCCTCTATTCCGAGGACTGTCTCACACGAATGGGACTTTGGGGCGAGGTGCGCTCTGATAATGTGATACTCGGTGTCTCTACTTCGCAAGATCTGGAGCAGTTGTATAAGGAGGATATGCTGCCCAGCAATCCTTTCTGTAACTGGTCGTCGTTCTATCAGACCATCAATCGTTGTAACGTCCTCATTCACTATGCACCCGAGGTGCAGGCTATTGACCCGAACTACACCCTCTCGGAGATGAAGGCCAATGTCGCTGAGGCAACGTTCATACGGTCGCTGTGCTATTTCTACCTCATTCGGGCTTTCCGCGATGTGCCTTTCTCGCGCGAGCCCAGCATTGACGACAACCAGGACTACCGCATCCCGGCAACATCCTTCGACGAGGTGCTGGCTGCTATTATTGAGGACCTGGAAGCCGTGAAGGACGAAGCCCAGATATTCTTCCGCAAGCCCAATCCGGACAAGCAGCAGGAAGCTGACGAACGTGACAATACGGCACGCGTCACCCGTCAGGCCATCTATGCCCTGTTGGCCGATCTTTACCTCTGGCAGGGCGAGTGGGACAAGTGTATCGCTTGCTGTGACTATGTCATCGAGTTCAAGCAGAGTGAGTTTACGCGTCTGAAGCGTCGTCTTCAGAACAATGTCTACCTCTTCAATGACATTCCTCTCATCCGCGAGAAGCTTGACAATAATGCAGGTAATGCCTATAGGGAGATCTTCGGTGAAGGCAACTCCTTTGAGAGTGTTTTCGAACTGACGTTCTCCAAGACGCTCAACGAGAATAACAGCAACACCTATGTAAGCAACTACTATTTTGACAATAGCAGCAACAGTGCCAGCAACGGTCGCTTGGCAGCCATTGAAGACTTCTACGGCTCGCTGCCGACTAAGAACTCTGAGCTCTTCAATACCAAGGACTGCCGTGCCTACGAGTCCATCTACCATGTTGGCGAGACACAGTTCTATATAGCCAAGTATTCCGCAACGCGTGTTAACATCGACAATTCAAAGACCAACTGGAAGCCCGCCTACTCCTGGCGCTCCGACAAATATGCCCATTGGATTGTCTACCGCCTGACCGATGTCATGCTGATGAAGGCCGAGGCGCTGGTGCAGAAGGGTGCCGACTACTATGAGGACGCTTTCGCGCTTGTCAATGCCGTGAGTCGCCGTGCCGTCAACTCCCTGACCCCCGGTTCTGGCGAAGTGCTGAAGTTCGACGACTACAAGAACTCGCCGGAGACGATGGAGAATCTCGTGATGCAAGAGCGTCAGCGCGAACTGATGTTCGAGGGTAAGCGCTGGTTCGACTTGTTGCGCCAGGCTCGTCGCACAGGTAGCAGCCGCGCACTGGCCACCACCGTTACGAAGAAGCAGCTAACCAACATCAATGGTATTCAGATCCGTCTGGCTGATTTCAATGCCCTCTATCTGCCTTACTACCGTAACGAGCTGAAAGTCAATCCGTATCTGCATCAGAATCCGGCCTACTTGACGGGTGGCGATGCTGACTTTGAGAAGAATTGACCATCAATAACTGACAACTAAAAAACGAAAATAAGATGATTACCAAGATGAAGAACCAATCCAAATGGCTGGTCGCCCTACCGCTGATGCTCTGTCAGCTGTTTGTAGGTATGGTGCTGTTCACCTCGTGTAATGACGACGAGAGTGACGCTCCGCTGACCTTCTACTCGTCCGTCAGACTCACCGCCGCAGGATTCATTGAGTCCAACGACGATCAGTTCAGCGACTTCAGAACCATCCTGGATCGCAGCAACTATCTCGCTTTGCTGGAGACCTATGGTCACTACACCGTCTTCGCACCAACCAATGAGGCCATACAAAGCTATCTCAAGGAGAATGGCTATGCCTCGGTCGAGGACATACCGCTTACTCAGTGTGATACCCTCTCCCGCACGCATATCGTGCAGGACAAAGCCTATTTCACGACCGATATGGGTGGTGAGGTGCCGCCAGTCAACATGAACGAAGACTACATTGAGATGACCTCTGACAGTGATGTCTACAATAACAACGCGCTGGTTTTCTATGTCAACAAGAACTCACGCATCATCCAGAAAGACGACTCTGTCACTAATGGCGTCGTCCATGTCATTGACCATGTCATCCATGCCAGCAACCAGTTTTTGCCCTCGTTAATTGAGGAGAATCCTAACCTGACGCTCTTCTATCAGGCACTTCGCCTGACGGGCATGGCCGATTCTCTTACCAAGTACAACGACGACACTTATTCCGTAGCACCCGACTCCGCATGGAACGGCGGAACCAGTAAGGGCTTTATCATCCCTTATGGCACAGCCAACGACGGTGTAGGGTCGAAGCAGTGTAAGACGTGGTATCCCCAAAACCGGCAGTTCAAGTTTACGGCCTTTGTCGAGACCGACTCCATCTATCGCGAACATGGTATTGAGACCCTTGACCAGCTCAAGGCCTATGCCAAGCAGATTTATGACGAGGCCTTCCCCGGCGATGCCGGTAAGTACGACAATGACTTCACCGATCGCCGTAATCCGCTGAACCGTTTCGTCAGCTATCACCTCATCGACCGTACCGGTCCACGCGACTACTGGGTACACTGCCGTGGTGACATCTATTCCAGCAGGTTCCGCTTCAATATTGCTGATCCTGAGGATTATTTTGAGACGATGGCACCTCATACGCTGGTGCGCTTCTGTAGCAACCCCGGCGAGGAAATCTTTATGAACCGTGTCGGTCTGAAGACCAGTGCCAAGGTGCGTGGTGTTCGAGTGCTGAAGAACAACGAGGGCGACGGCTATACGCAGACGTGTCGCAATGGCCGTTATATCTATATTGACGACATTCTGGTCTACTCGCATGATGTACGCTGGAATGTGCTCAACCGTCGCATCCGTATCGACGGTAGCACCCTCAGTCCCGACTTCATGAACGGTCATGCGCGCATGGAACACATGGGTAAGGACGAGATGATGATCGGCTTCAAGCGAGGCTATCTGACTAACTTCAAGTTCCACAATGAGAAGACGTTTGTCGGCTGTGGCAATGAGCAGCCGGGCTGGCGTCACTATCAGGGTAGCGGTGTCTGTGTCACCGGCGAGAAGTTTGACGTCTCGGTGAAACTGCCTCCCGTACCCCATGACGGTACCTATGAGGTGCGCTTGGGCTTCTCTACGGGTGATGACCGTGGTATTGCGCAGATTTATCTGAACAATGAGCCTTGCGGCATCCCCACCAGTTTCCGTACCATCGATAGTAATACAGGCTATCAGGATGATACTGGCGACGAGGAAGAGGACAGAGCCATCGACAAGGCCATGCGTAACCGTGGCTACATGAAAGCCATGGACAGCTATGGCCCCAGTGACCAGGAGACTTTCCGTACCTATGGCAACGACGTGCGACGCATTCTGGTTCGCCAGTATCTGCGTGCCGACCAGGACTACTGGTTGCGCTTCCGCCAGATTCTCTCAGGCAGCACCCTCTACATGTCTATCGACTATATTGAGCTCTGCCCCAAGGATGTCTACGATAGTCCTTTAGGCGAGGATCGCCATTAAAAGTTTAGAGTTAACAGTTTAGAGAAATAAGTTATGATGACCAAAGATATCAAACATTTCATAGCCGCAGGTCTGCTGTGCTGCGGCGCTGCAGCCTTGACGGCCTGCTCTGACTGGGACGACCACTATGTGGATGCCGTCTCGGCGAGCGGTAGCGGCCAGACGCTGTGGCAGACCATGCAGCAGCGCCCTGAGCTGAGCGACTTCTGCGAGGTGCTCAGTCAGACCAAGGTCTACAAGCACCATGCCAAGACCGCCGTCAGCTATGCCGATCTGCTGGATGGTGTCCAGACCTTCACCGTGCTGGCACCCGTCAACGGCACCTTTGATAAGGACTCGTTGCTCCGTCTGCTGACGACCAACCAGGGCGACTCCATGGTTGAACGCTCCTTCGTGGGTAATCACCTGTCGTATGCGATTGTGTCCGACGCTGCTGTCCCCACGGACTTCTTCCTGCTGAACAAGAAGCCGATGACCCTCGGTCAGGGCAAGGCCGACAATGTCTCTGTCAAGGAGTCGAATGTCAACGCTAAGGGCGGTCTGCTCCATGTGTTGCAGAACACGCTGCCCTACCATTACAACCTCTATGAAGTCATGTTGAGCGATCCGCGCTACAGCTTCATCGGCCAGCAGCTCCGCAGCTACGAGCAGGACGAGTTCCTGCCTGGTCAGTCGGTTGAGGGCGACATGGTCGACGGCGAACAGCTCTATGTCGACTCTGTGTTTCGCGAGCGTAACATCCTGCTTGAGCGTGTGGGTGAGCTGGCCGCCGAGGACTCGTCTTACATCTTCGTCGTCGCACAGAATGACGAGTGGCAGCGTGCCTGGCAGGAAGCCATGACCTACTTCCACTATAGTTCGGCCGAGGAGACCGGCGACTCGCTGCAGCGCCTCTATGCTAACCAGGCCCTGTTTACCGATGCCATCTTCAGCCGTACCATCCAGTCCTCGCCCAATGACTCGCTCATTACCTATAACTACGACAAGAAGTATCCCCAGTACCACTGCTTCCGCAAACCGTTTGAGCCGGGAGGCATCCTCTATGGCGCCACGGCTACCGACTACAGCAATGGTACGCTCTACACGGTTCCGCAATGGCCTTTCACCCCGCAGATGACCTATCAGCGCGAAATCAAGATTGAGGGTGAGCGTACAAGTCTGATCCTGAAGGACTCTCTTTGTACCGCTACTTCGCGCGTCCTTGCCGCCGACAGTGTGTCTGAAGGCGGTTATCTGGCCATCCTTCCTCAGGCCAATAGCAACTGGAAGATTACCTTCAGGCTTGATAATGTGCTGTCTGGTGCCTACGACATCATGGCCATCATCTTGCCGGAAAAGGTCTATGACCCGACGTCCACGATTCCTGCCAGTCGTATCGCCGCCGAAATCAACTATGTCAACGAGCAGGGCGAGGATGCTGTCGACAACTTGGGGAACGCCTCTTTCGTCACCGACCCCGATCGTGTTGACACCATCATGCTGGCCGAGAACTACCGTTTCCCAACTACCAACTACGGCTTGAGTGAGGTCAGAACCTCGATTACGCTGAAGACGTCCGTCAATGGTACGCAGGCCCGCCGCTACACCCGCAGGGTGTATCTCGACTGCATCTATCTGCGTCCTCGTACCTCTAAATCCGAATAACCATGAAGAAGTATATCATATCATTCGTCATGCTGCTGGCGACAGTGTCACTGGCAGCTCAGGAGAATCTGAAGACCGTGACAGGACAGGTTGTTGACGCTGCCACCCAGCAGCCGTTGGCCGGTGTCATCGTCACGGCTTACGGCGAGACACGCTATTCGACCATGACCGACGAGAATGGCCGTTACGAGCTGAAGGCTCCCGACCATGTTACCAGCATCAGTCTGCGTGTGGAGGGCTACCAGCTCCTTCAGAAGTCTATTGCCGATGTCGTCACCGATGTCGACGTCCAGCTCTATCCGAGTTCGTTCACGCCCATCTATCAGTCGGCCACGCTCTCCACGTCTTCGCGCAGTGCCCAGAATTTCGACAACACGTCACGTCTGAGCATCGACCCCCTCGTGGCCGAGCAGTTAGGTGCCGACATCCATAGCGTGGGTCGTAGCGGTCAGCTGGCCATTGGCAACACGATGTTCATCGGCGGTCTGACCAGTCTGCAGTCCAACGCTCAGCCTCTGGTTGTCATCGACGGTGTCATCACCGATATGCAGAACGACCGCCAGATGTTGCACGACGGTTACTATAACAATATCTTGGCCAACCTCAACGTCAACGACATCGAGAGTGTCACCGTCATGAAGAATGGTACCGCCCTCTATGGCGCCAAGGCTGCCGGCGGCGTGCTCCTCATCAAGACCAAGCGTAACAAGTCGATGGCCACGAAGATTGATGTCACCATCAACGGTCAGTACCAGCTGATGCCTCGTCTGCCGAAGATGATGGGTGCCAACGACTACCGTCTCTACGCCTCTGAGCTGCTGGCCGGTCTTACCGACAACATGCAGAATCTGGAGTTTGTCAACAACGATCCCACCTATTATTATTATAACACCTTCCACAACAATACCGACTGGACTGACGAGGTCTATCACAACACCTTCGTCTCCAACTACGGCATCAATGTGCAGGGTGGTGACGATGTGGCCAACTACAACCTCTCGGTGGGCTACTCCCTTGGCGATGCCACGTTGCGCGGCAATGATTTCTCGCGCTTCAACATGCGCCTGAACAGTGATATCGAGGTGATTCGCCATCTTGACGTGCGCTTCGATGCTTCCTACAGCGATGTGACCCGCGACCTGCGCGACGACGGCGCCAAGGCCGACTTCTCGGTGGGTACGGTCTCCTCTCCCGGATTCCTCTCGCTCATCAAGTCTCCCTTCCTCGCGCCTTATGCCTTCGATACCAGCGGCAACATGAGCCACTACTTGGCCGAAGCCGACAACTACGTCGGTAAGGTGTTCGAGAACGACGGCAGCGCCTATGTCAACTCCGTGCGACTGGCTAACCCTGTGGCCATCCTGAAGCTCGGCGACGGCGAGAACCGTAACCAGGCCGGCAACCGCATGATATCGTTCAGTGTCACCCCGCGCTACCAGTTCAACCGCCACCTTTCGTTGAGCGAGCAGTTCAACTTTACGCTGGTGAACACCAACGAGAACTACTACCTGCCGCTCGAGGGAACGCCCCCCTTCCGTATTCTGGCTGGCGAGGACATTCAGGTAAACAATATGTCACAGAGTATGGCGGCCCGTCAGAACAGTGTTCTCAGCGACACCCGTCTGATGTGGAACAACCGCTATGGTGCCCATAAGATCGATGTCTTCGGTGGTGTGCGCTTCCAAAGCCGCAACTACAAGCTGACCTCACAGCGTGGCTACGATACCGGTAACGACAAGTACCCCAGCACAAGCAATGCTCGTAGCTACCGTTCTACCTGGGGCTCCGACGACAAGGCACGCGACCTGACATGGTATGCACAGGCCGACTACAACTGGGCCGAGAAGTACTATGTGGAGGCAGGCCTCTCGGCCGAGACCAGCTCGTGCTTCGGCGACGACGCCGACGGCCTGAAGCTCGGCGGTGTCGTCTGGGGACTGTTCCCCAGTGTCAATGCTGCCTGGGTCCTCACCAACGAGAAGTGGCTCTCCCGTGTCAACGGCATCGACTATCTGCGCCTGAATGTCGGTTTCGACGTGACGGGCAACGACAATATCGACTATACCGCTTCGAAGACCTACTTTGTTGCCAATAGCATGTTGACGCAGACCGTCGACGGCAAGACCATCGGTAACATCGGCAACACCTCGTTGAAGTGGGAGACAACCACCCGCCTCACCGCTGGTCTTGAAGGCAACTTCTTCAACAACCGCCTGAATGCTCACGTCAACTACTTCAAGGGTTGGACCAAGAACCTGCTCACCTGGCGTATGCTCGCCTGGGCCAGCGGACTGGCCGGCAACTGGAGCAACGACGGCAAGCTCGAGAACGAGGGCTTCGAGGCTGGCTTCGGCATCAAGGTGCTCAACCTGAAGAACTTCGCATGGGAGCTGGGTGCCAGCGCCGGACACTACAAGAACAAGATTACGGCGCTGCCCGACGGCAACAAACCCTTCGAGACCGAGGCTTATGGTGCCACCATCCTCTCGCAGGTGGGCACTGCTGCCGGCGTCTTCTATGGCTATAAGGCGCTGGGTGTCTATGCCACGCAGGCCGACGCTGAGGCCGACGGCTATTATCTCGTCAACGACCGTGGTGAGCGCCAGTACTTCGGTGCCGGCGACGTACGCTTTGCCGACCTCGACCACAATGGCGAGATCAACGAGGCCGACCGTGTTGTCATCGGCGACCCGAACCCCGATATCTATGGTAATATCTATACTCAGCTGAACTGGAAGAAATGGACGCTCAATGCCGTCATGCGCTACTCCTTGGGCAACGATGTCTACAACTACCAGCGCTCGCTGCTCGAGGCCGGCTCGCGCTTCCACAACCAGACGACAGCCATGCTGGCCCACTGGACTGCTGAGGGTCAGGTGACCGACATGCCGCGTGTCACCTACGGCGACCCCATGGGCAACGCCCGTTTCAGCGACCGCTGGATTGAGGACGGTTCCTACCTGCGTCTGTCCAACGTCACCCTGAGCTACCATATCCCCATCATCAGCACCTATCTGCAGGGAATCACCATCTGGGGTGGAGCCTATAACCTCTTCACCATCACGCGCTATCTGGGTAGCGACCCCGACTGTGGCGTCAGCGGCAGTACCCTGCTGCAGGGCATCGACCGCGGTCTGCTGGCCAGTGGCCGCTCCTTCGCCCTGGGTGTGAAGATCAACCTGTAAGCGAAATGATAAAGGATAAATGATAAATGATAAATAGAAGGATTATGACAACAAAGATAAACAGAATATGGCGCAGCCCATTATTCATTATTCATTGTTCATTATTCATGGGCATGATGCTCGCATCATGCGCTGATATGATGGACACCGACTCCGAGCTGGTAGAGAACCTGGAGGACAACCGCCTGCAGGAGCGCACCGACAGCGTCTACAGCGTCATGGGCATCCTCTACAAGATGCAGACCATTGCCGACCGTACGGTCCTGCTGGGCGAACTGAGGGGCGATCTGACCGCCACTACGGCGTCGGCCAGTGCCGACCTGAAGGCCATCACCAACTTCCAGATTGACACGGACAACGCCTACAACCGCATCAGCGACTACTATGCCATCATCAACAACTGCAACTACTTCCTGAAGAACGTCAACCTCGATCTCGTGAAGAACGACAAGAAGGTGTTCGAGTCGGAGTATGCAGCCGTCAAGGCCTATCGTGCATGGACCTACCTGCAGGCCGCTCTCGTCTATGGCACCATCCCCCTCGTGACGGAACCGCTGCTCACCGAGGAGGCTTCGCGCAAGGCCATGAGCCAGTCGCTGACTGACATCACCGGCATCTGCAACTACTTCATCGACGATATCAAGGCGTATGTCGACACCAAGCTGCCCGCCTACGGACAGATTAACGGTATGGACTCGCGTAAGTTCTTCATACCGGTGCGTGCGCTGCTCGGCGACCTCTGCCTCTGGGCCGGCCGCTACGAGGAGGCAGCCCAGTATTACCACGACTACCTGGCGCTGCGCACGGATCCCATCCCTACCCGTACATCGAAGGCCGAATGGGCCGATGTGGATACCAAGGAGTTCCGGCGCACCAGTAGTGGGTTGTCGTATGGCAGCTCCAGCAACGAGTGTCTCTGCTATATCCCGATGGAGACCAGTTCGTTCTATGGCGTGAAGAGCGAGCTTGAAAACATCTTCAACTCCACGTCCCTCAACCGCCAGTATGCCCAGGCGGAGCCTACCACCAGTATGCGCAAGCTCTCAGCCGCCTCTAACTACTGTGCACTGGTTATCCAGCCCGACGGCTCTTCCGACACCATCTTTGCACCTCGTGAGAACCTGACGAAAGGCGAGTATATCGGCGACCTGCGCTTCGGCACGACCTGGGACATGAACTATGTCAACCAGGAGCGTTTTGCCCGCACGTCGAAGGACATCCAGACCATCAGCAAGTACAAGGACACCAAGGGCGTGACGCTCTATCGTGTCAGCATGGTCTACCTGCGCTATGCCGAGGCTCTCAACCGCGCCGGCTACCCGCAGTCAGCCTTTGCCGTCCTCAAGTACGGTCTCTATCCTGCCAACAACACCAAGTATATCGACGAGACGGAGCGCACTGCTGCCTCTGGCCTCATCGGCTTCGACGTCGACTACTTCAGCCAGAGCAACACCCAGGGCATCCACTCCCGCGGCAGCGGCCGCGCCGACTGCGACACCTCCTACGTGCTGCCTCAGCCCGCTACGGAGCTGGCCACGCGTCAGGACACCGTCGCCTACCAGATACCGCTGGTCGAGGATGTCATCGTCAACGAGATGGCGTTGGAGGGTGCCTTCGAGGGCTACCGCTTCTACGACCTCATGCGTGTGGCACTGCGTCGTGGCGACCCCGCCTACCTGGCCGATCCCGTCAGCCGCCGCTCAGGCGAGACCGACGGCCAGCTGCGCTCGCTGCTCATGGATACCAAGAACTGGTATCTTCCGCTACCGTAAACAGCCCTTGCTCCTTGCCCCTTGCCCCTTAAATGAAACATACGAAACTTGACTGATATAAGAAACGGACAGTAAAAAACTGTCCGTTTTTTTTGGCGTTTCATGAAAAAACCTTATCTTTGCACGGTCAAACCAATAGCTATTGGGTATGAAACGACTACTACTACTGACATTTGTTATATGTTTTTCTATAGTCAGCTGGGCGCAGATGGGCACTCTTATGCCGTCGTCACGCTTCTCCAGCGGACTCATCAATAGCCTCTGCCAGGATAAGTACGGCAGCATCTGGATTGCCACCGACTACGGTCTGAATCGTTTCGATGGCTACCGTTTCCAGACCTTCCTCCATGACGATGCCGATCCTGCATCGCTCTGCGACAACGGCGCGTTCAGCCTCTTTGCCGACCGTGACGGTAGCCTGTGGGTTGGTACGACCCATGGTCTTGACCGTTTCGACCCGGCAACGGAGTCGTTCGTCCACTTCCCCTTCCCCGACGGACTGCAGCCCCGCGTCAGTAACATTCTGCAGCTGTCCGACGGTCGCATCCTGGCCGCCACCGCCGGCTACGGCGCCTTCCTCGTTGGCGACGACGGGCAGATGCATCACACCAACGACTTTGCCGATGCCGCTCATAACGACTACTTCAGCCGTATCTATGAGGACTCCAAGGGCCGTTTCTGGAAGACCGCCTTCGACAATACCATCGTCATGAAGTCTGACGGCCGTTTCCAGCATTTCCAGTCCAAGGGCGAGGCTGTCGGCTTTGTGGAGCGCGGCACCGACGTCTATATCCTCGGTTCCCGCGGCATAGAGGTCTATCGCAATGGTAAGATGGACTATGACCCCGTCGACATGAGCGTTCTCAATGGCATGGATGTGCTCTTCAGCGACATGGCCAAGGATGGTGCCGGCAATATCTATATCGGCACGCGCGGCCATGGCGTCTACCGCATTGCCGCTGGCAGCAGCCGTCTCGAGCCCTACGAGGTCAGTACCTTCGGTGCAAACGTCGGTACCGCCAGAATCCGCGGTCTGCTCTGCGACCGTACCGGCAACCTCTGGATAGGCCTGCAGCGTAAAGGACTGGTGCTGGTGCCCCAGCGCCCCATGTTGTTCCGTAGCTGGAACTTCGAGACTCAGAAGGTCAACGTCAGCTCCCCCATCAGCTCCGTCTGTGAGGGTGACGGCGGACGTATCTGGTGTACGGTCCAGGGTGTCGGCGTCTATGGTTTCGACCCCGATGGCCGCATCGTCGCTCATCCCGCCGCGCCCGACGCTGTCGAGATCCTCTATCGTGACAAGATGAACCGCTACTGGCTGGGCACCGACGACGGTCTCTACGCCTACGACCCCGTGACGGGTGTCTCACAGCTGAAGATGACCTACGAGTGCGACGGCTTCCGCGACGTCACCAGCGATGCCCAGGGACGCCTCTATCTCTCTGCCTTCTCACGCGGCATCTGCATCTACGACCCCGCCACCGGCGAGATGAAGAACTACCGTAATGTGGGGCAGGACACCACGAAGAAGGGCCACCTCTGTAACGACTGGGTCATGTGTCTGGCCCCCGACCACGACGGTGTCATCTGGATTGGCACTGCCTCCGGCGTGGCCTGCTACGACCCGCGCACCGACAGTTTCCTCTCCCACGGCTGGAACGAGATTCTGTCGGGCATCCTCTGCTTTTGCGTCTGTGAACTCAAGGACGGCAACATCGCCATCGGCACCGACCGCGGACTCTACCTCTACGACCACGAGCGCCGCCAGGTAGACCTCTACCCGGGCAGCGACCAGCTGCGCAATAAGAGCGTCAACTATATCGTCCAGTCCAACGACGGCGACATCTGGTGCTCCACCTCCATGGGCATCTGGCAGTACAGCGTCACTAAGAAGCAGTTCATCGGCCATGTCAACGGCAACGGCCTGACCGCCCACGAGTATCTCTACGGCGTCGGTATGCACACCGACGGCGATGTCATCTACTTCGGTCAGAACGACGGTCTGACCGTCTTCCGTCCCCGCGATGTCAAGTCGGTGAAGATCGCTCCCCAGCCCTTGCAGCTCTCGGCCGTCATCGTCGGCTCCCAGTTTGTCACCGCCGGCACCGTCCTCAACGACGTGCAGGTCACCGACCGCGCCATCATCGAGAGCGACCGTTTCACCCTGAGCTATCTCGACCACACCGTCACCCTGGCCTTCTCGCAGTTCAGTTTCGACAACCCGATGAACATGACCTTCGAGTACCGCGTCAACGGCGGCGAGTGGTACCGCAATCCCGAGGGTAAGAACGAGTTCACCCTGAACGGCCTGCAGCCCGGCACCTATACCGTCGCCGTGCGCGCACAGAACGGACAAGGCGACTACACGCCGGAGAAGACCGTGACCATCAGAATCATGGCGCCCTGGTACCGCTCGTCGCTGGCCTATGCGTTCTATATCATCCTGGCCCTGTGTCTCCTCGGCTACGCCGTGTGGAGCTACCGTCGCCGCGCCCTCCGTCAGCTCGACGAGGACAAGATGAAGTTCCTCATCAACGCCACCCACGACATCCGCTCGCCGCTGACGCTCATCATGAGCCCGCTGAACAACCTCAAGCGCCAGCTCACCCAGAGCAATGTCGACGTCAGCAGCGACCTCGACACCATCGACCGCAATGCCCACCGCATCCTTGACCTTGTCAACCAGATTCTCGACGTTCGCAAGATTGACAAGCAGCAGATGCACCTGCACTGCCAGAAGACCGACCTCGTCAGCTTCGCCCGCGGCATCTGTAAGATGTTTGAGTACAACGCCCAGGAGCGCCATATCGACTTCTCGCTCGACTGCGGCAGCCTGAAGCATCTCGACGTCTGGATTGACCGTAGCCAGTTCGACAAGGTCATCTCCAACCTCCTGTCCAATGCCTTCAAGTATACCGCCGAGAACGGCCGTGTGCAGCTGACCCTCAGCGCTGACGACCGTCAGGCCACGCTGCGCGTCATCGACAACGGCGTCGGACTTGACGAGGACAGCCTGCGTCACATCTTCGACCGCTTCTACCAGGGGGGCAACGCCCGCCGTCTGAATATCAAGGGCACGGGCATCGGCCTGAACCTCTGTAAGATGATTGTCGACATGCACCATGGTGACATCAGCGCCGCCAACCGCAACGACGGGCAGCGCGGCTCCATCTTCACCGTCACCCTGCCGCTGGGCAACGCCCACCTCACCGCTGAGGAGATGGAACAGCCCGAGGAAACGACTGTCGTCGCGCCCCAGACCGTAGCCCCGAAGGCTGCGCCGCAGAGCAGCGGCTCGCAGAAGAACCGCGTGCTCATCGTCGACGACGATGCCGAGATAGGCCAGTATATCAGTTCCGAACTGGGCCGCTACTACCGTTTCACCATCTGTTCCAACGGCCGCGAGGGACTCCGCGAGTTGCTTGCCAGCGTCGACACTGGGCGCTACGACCTCGTCATCAGCGATGTCATGATGCCCGAGATGGACGGTTTCTCCATGCTTCGCATGATCAAGAGCAATATCAACGTCAGCGACGTGCCGGTCATCATGCTCACCTCGAAGGCCGACGTCAGCAACCGTCTCGAAGGCCTGGAGCACGGCGCCGACGCCTTCCTGGCCAAGCCCTTCGATCTGGAGGAGCTCCACATGCACATCGACAACCTGCTCAAGAGTCGCCAGCGCCTCAAGGGCAAGTACAGCGGTGCCCAGCAGCAGGCCGACAAGGTGGAACAGCCTGAGGTCAAGGGCAACGACGAGCTGCTCATGGAGCGCATCATGAAGGCCATCAACAAGAACCTCTCCGACAGCGACTTCAACGTCGACATGCTCACGCAGGAGGTAGGCATCAGCCGCGCCCAGCTCCATCGTAAGATGAAGGAGATGACGGGCATCTCCACCAGCGAGTTCCTGCGCAACATCCGTCTGGAGCAGGCCGCCCGTCTGCTTAAGGAGCAGAAGATCAACGTCACGCAGGTCGCCTATACCGTCGGCTTCTCCAACCTCGCCCACTTCTCCACCATCTTCCGCAAGCATTTCGGAGTCGCACCTTCGGAGTATGCTGAAGGATTGAAAAATTGAAGAATTGAAGTTCTTTTGAGGATTAAAAGTTGCGATTAATACTGGCTTTAACAAAAATTAGGTAGCACCAGTGACACCCGCCGCACCAAGAAAATTGAAGATTGAAAGTCGCGATTAAGCGAGAGCAGAGCCAAGCTTGCTTGAGCTATGCCGAGCGTGAGCGACTTCGATGCGAAGCATCAAGATTGAAAATTGAAAATTGAAGATTTTTCCTCTCATCTCTTATCTTTTATCTCTTATCTCGGCAAACGTATAATTATACATTTGCCGCCAAAATAGTGCCACTTTTCACTCGTAAAGCGCCACTTTAGCGACGTAAAGCGCCACTCTCTGTAGTATAGAGTGGCGCTTTAGAATTCTAAAGTGGCCCTTTAGAAATGTCCCAGGCCGTGGGACAAATATTTCTGCCATTTTCACCCCGCTTTCCGCCTCAAAATGAATGTTTATACACCGCCCGAATATTTATTCAAATCATCGAGGTGCGAGGTTCGAAATAATTTTCAATTTTCAATCTTCAATCTTCTTGGTGTGGCGGGTGTGGCCGGTGCTACCCAATTTTTGTTAAACTGGGTTGATGTGATGTGTTTTAAGACATAACCTCTGCGCTGACCTCTGCGTTCTCTGCGTCTCTGCGCGGGGATAAACGGGGATATAAATAGCGCTTGGAGGACTGTTTTTTATGTTTTTTTCCTTAAGCATTTACTTCGGAAATATGATTCATCTAACATCGAAAATATTGCAAAACCAGGCTGTTTTACAAAAAAGAAAAAGCGTGAGACGAATTAGAAAGTCCGTATGCGCGAACGAATTTATCTTTGCAGCCGTAAAAACGTAAATCACGCCAAAACCGCGAAACTTTTATTTATTATATTAGTCATTATTAACTTTAAAACAATTAACAGATGAGAAAGTATTACACTATGATGCTTGCATTGGTACTGTCAGTACTGGGTGCAGCAAGTGTGAATGCCGCTGATCAATTCATTGAACTGGACGCCAGAATGTTCAGGGCATGGGATGGTTACCTGGCAGATGCGAAACCTGTTGCGCCTCAGTCCTATGTGGGCAAGGAAGACCAAGTACAGGAATTTGCATGTGAGAACAACCTGGGTAAAGAACTCGGGGCTGGCTCGTTGGTCTATGGTAATGGCAATGTCTATTACAAGTGGTATGCCAACCTGACCGGCACAAAGAAGATTTACATCGAAGGTACAGCCGGTGTTCAGCTTCGTATTCTTATGAACCGTCCGGAACCCGACGGAAATGATCCCAATGGTGGTACTACTGTTGAGAAGAACATTACCATTGGTTCTGACGGTAAGGCTGAACTTGACGTCTCCGGCCTGAAGTTTGTTCACCTGAATGCTATCAAAACAGGCTGGGGTAGCCCTGCTGGAACTGTTGACAAAATCCAGTTCACCCCGACCGGTTGGGTGAGCCTGATTTACAACGGCTCTGCTGATGAGAACGAAGACGTGGAGAGCTTCCCCGTTTCTTACGATGGCCCGAACAATGACAATCATGCCGACGAGCGTCCTACGATTGTAGAGGACGGTAAGGACGGTAAGGCTTTCAAGATTACCTCTTTCGACAATCCTACAGAAACATGGCACACACAGTTCTTCTTCCTCTCAAACTGGAATCTCGAGGAGGGTACCAAGATTAGACTGTCGTTCGATGTCCGTGCCGACAAGGAAATCGAGGTGACTACCAGTGCTCAGGCTGCTCCGCGTCAGTGGAATGGTGGTTTTGCAGACGATTACAAGTTTACTGCTACAACAGAGTGGCAGCATCAGGAGGTTACCCATACGGTCACCGCTGCTAACTATGGTAACAACGGATTCTTCAAGAGCATCGCTTTTGACCTGAATGGTGGTAAGGTTGGTCCTACCGACTTCTACTTCGATAACATTGTTTTTGAGAAGTATATTCCTACCTTCAATGCTGAGTTTGGTGCATCGGCTATCCAGATTCTCTTCCCTTATGCAACGAATATTAAGGACTTGGTGAAGGCTGGTGGCAAGGCCCGTCTGCAGTATCCCAATGAAAGCGTTACGCTGAAGATTAACGGACAGTCCGTTGAGGTTTGGTTCGTTGAGGCCGATGAAAACGGTACTATTTATGTCTTCCCGACTGAAGATGTAGAGATGTCTCCCACTGACAATGTCGAGATTTCGTTCACGAACCCCGCCGACGAAGCACTCAAGGTAGCCTACGCAGATGCTGAGAAGGGTGCCATTGAGGTTGTTGAGGTTAACGCCGACTGGAATGATGAACTGAGCTATGTTGAGCCCTCTAGCTTCGGAGATCCCGTCCTGGTGAGTGCTACTCCTGAGGATAAGTCGTTCAATCTCCCCAACACCATCAGCGAGTTCACGCTGACATTCGATAATCCCGTTGACTGTGCAGCTCTGACTGCTAAGATTGGCAGCGAGGCGCTGACCAAGACGCCTGCTACTGGTCTGTCTAATGAGGTGAAGCTGACCCGCACGGGTGATGCTCTGCCTGATGGTAAGTTTACGATTAATGTGACGAACGTTAAGGGCGCATACTTTAGCGACGTGCTCGGAGAATTCGATCTGACCTATTCTGTCGGTGTTGCCGAAGGTGGTGAGGAGCCCGAGACTATCTATGAGGCTAACCTCACTCGGGATGGCGACAACGCCAATGGTGCTGGTTGGATGCTCAATAAGGATGGTAATGCAGAAGATGATGGTACGAACCTGCAGCCTGCAAGTTCTGGTAGTGGCTGTAATGTGCGTCATGATGTAACTGGTTTCGCTGCTCACGTACTTTATGTCTGCCAGCGCGAGAGTTCTCCTCGTTGCCCGAACGGCGTTGCTCTGTATGGTATCGTTGACGACTATCACCTGACGCTCGAGGCTAAGACCTACCACGTGACGCTCGATGCTTCTAAGTGGGACCGTGATAACGATCGTCAGCTGCTTGTTCAGGTTCTGCCTTTCGAAGCTGTTGATCCCGACCATGGTACTGTTATTAATGAAGATGCTATCCTGGCTTCTGATACGAAGGCTATTACGCCGACGCTCGCCAGCAAGGAAGTCGTTCACTTCGATCTGACTGTTGACGTTCCCACGGCTGGCGACTATGTTATCCGCATGGTTCCTAGCGATGCAAATGGTAATCCTAACGGTTATGCTGACGGTGTTGCTGTTGCTAATATCAAGGTGGAGTACATTCCCGACGTTCTGGGTATCGTTGAGACCAAGGCTCTGCTGACTGCTCTGGAGGCCGCCAAGGCTATGAAGGAGACCGGTGACGAGAATCCTGACTATGCTGGTTCTGCCCTGACGGCTCTGAGTGCTAAGATCGACGAGTACGATGGTAAGCAGACTGTGATGACTGCTCCTTCACAGTTCACTAAGGCTACTGAGGAACTGACCGCTGCCACCAAGACCATGAAGAATCACATCGATAAGTGCGACTCTTATGCACAGCTGGTTCAGAAGGCTTTCAATAGCTATAAGAACAACAAGGGTACGAAGTTCGAGAACACAGAGGTCTTCCAGACTGTGAAGGCTGGTGTCGAGGAGTTCTGCACTATTGGTACCGCTACTATCATTGATGAGACGACTACCGAGGAGACTGTTGTTGAGACTCTGGAGTCTTATACGAAGTTCTATGAGGACGCTGAGCTGGATGCAGCCATTACCAAGCTGCAGGTTCCTGTCAATCTGGCTGAGAACTTCTTCACAGAGGTTGGTCTGAATCAGGACATCCAGCAGGGTAACTGCGGTATCGCCGTTCTCGTTGAGCGCAACCGCCTGGGTGCTCGCACGCTGATGTCACTCGGCGTTGATGAGAATGATGAGCTGATTCAGGCTGTCAAGAACTCTGTTACTGACGATGACGCTCTGGCTGCTCAGATTAAGATCCGTATCACGAAGGAGCTCTACACTCAGCTGAAGGAAGCAGACAACACCGTGTTCCAGGAAGACGACGGCGAAGGTGGTGTGATTGAAAAGTCATACGACATGACCGCGTTCCTCAAGAACCCGAACATCTATTGTGTTGATGGTACTAAGGGTGAATCAGAGGAGAATATTCCTGGTTGGTCATACCCCAAGGGTGTTCCTGGCTTGTTCAAGAAGTGGGATCCCCAGCGTGGTGTTGCCGGTCTGCCTGAGGACGGTGCCTTCACAACATGGTATGGAAATAACCGTATGGAGCAGACCGTCGAGGACCTGCCCGCAGGTATCTATGTCGTATCGCTCTGCGGCTCTGACTGGTCTAACCAGGCAGGTAACGCAGACAATCCTCACGACATCAATAGCTTCGTTTACTGTAAGACTTCTGATACGCCCGCTGTTGAAGAGGGTGAGGAAGAGGATCGCGACCTGAACTTCTATGCTACCAGAACCATTGTCTATGGTGGCCAGTGGAACATGGATCACGCTCACAAGCTGGGTTATGAAGAGGTGTACAACGAGGACACAGGTTTCGTCTCTACGAGTGAGGACGGCGACTTCTTCGGCATTCCTGTGACCGATGGTAAGCTGACGCTCGGTATCCAGTTCTCTGGTGATGCTCAGCTCTTCTTCCAGCACGCTCGCCTGACGCTGGTGGCTCCTGCTGAAGGTTATGACTATGCTCAGGGATTGGTTGACTATGAGCAGTACCTCCTCGGCGTTGATGCTACCAAGGCTGCTCCGAAGGTACGCGCCATCGAACTCTACGACCTCAACGGTCGCCGCATCGTGAAGGCCCAGAAGGGTCTGGCCATCGTCAAGAAGGTCATGAGCGACGGTACTGTTAAGACTGAAAAGGTCGTGAAGTAAAGTCGTGAAGTAAGTAATTCCCCTCTTGTCCTTCCGAGGGGAAAGATGGGAATACTTAAGAATATTTGCGTCCCCTGAACCCACGCGGTTCGGGGGACGTTTTGTTATATGAGACAAAAAGAAAAATATATGATACAATCGAGGTGATACGGTTCACACACTTTTATCTAACTTTGCAAGCGGAAAACCACAAATCACACAAAAACGCGATACTTTATTAAATTATATATTACTTATTTTACTAACTAAAACCCTAACAACATGAAAATCTTTACGAAATCTTTGCTCACGCTTCTGCTGCTATGTGTAGCAGGCGTAGTAAGTGCGCAAGCACCGAAGAAGCTGACTGTGCTTAGCCCTAACGGCGAGCGCGATTGGACTAAACAGTCGGAGTTCGGCTATTATATCGGTGGTGATTGGAATAATGCCGATTTTACTTATGAAGTAATTGGAGATGAAGGACTCCATTTTAACAATCCCAATGGTGGTTCGTTTAATATGTTCCTCCTTGACTGGGCCAACCAGACAACGGATGAGGACTATGTCGTCCGCATTTGGATGAAGGCTTCTGCTGCTGGTTCTGCTAACTTGTCTATTGGTACTTGGACTGGTTCACGTTCTGTTTCTATCGAATGGGAAGCTAGTGATGATTTTGTGCTTATCGAGAAAGCCTACACTGGTGGTGTGACGACAACGGGTAACGATGTTCACATCTGGTTCCAGTCTAGCTTCCAAGGCGACCTGTACTTCCAGAAAGTTCAGCTTCTCGGCTATGAGGAGATCAAGCCAGAGAAGTCGAACTTCGGCGAGTGGGTTAGCCTGATTAATAATGGTGACTTGGAAGGAACTGATAACTCGAACTTCCACGCTCGAATTGGTAACGTGAAGCCTGCAGAGGGTGATCTCGACCCCAACTGCGAGATTCAGGATGGCGTTGGTGTTGACGGCAGCCGTGGACTTATGGTTTCAGCAACCGATAAGCTGGAGAACCCTTGGGACAACCAGTTCTTCATCCGTACTGACGGCAACATTCCTGAAGGTACCAAGATTCGCTTGTCCTTCGACTATAAGGCTGACGAGGACGCCAAAATCAGTGCACAGCATCACGCTCTGCCTGGTGATTACATTGGCGGAAACATCAGCAGCGCTATCGTAGACTTGAACTGTACTTCTGATTGGCAGCACCATGAGGGTGAGGCAACGATTTCGGCATCGCAGGCTTATCACCAGACAAATAACAAGCCTGATTTGGATCGCCCGTTCCAGACGGTTACCTACAACTTGAGTGAGCTGGCAACAGCCAACAACTACTATTTCGACAACATCGTGTGGGAGAAGTTCGTTCCCCTGGATGATGCTACGTTCAATGATATCGCTATCAAGATTCTCTTTACTGAAAATACTAACCTCGTTCGTCTGCTGACGACAGGTGCTCCTGGTAAGTCCCGTCTTATTTTCCCGAACGACTGCGTGACGGTGAAGGCTAATGACGAAGTGATGCCGATTGGTAGTGTTGAGTGCGATGCTACGGGTGCTCTGATGATTTTCCTCGACGAGGAATGGATCTATGATAATGATAAGGTGTTAACAGCAGACACGAAAGTGGAAATCTCGTTAAAGAATCCTGCTGACGAAAAGTTCCATATTGTTAAGCTTAATTCCGATAACACCGAGGGCGATGCCTTGGAGGACAAAGAACTCACTGGTAGATATGATGGTAGCCTTAACATCAAGTCTGATTCTTGGAATAAGCCTTCACTGGTGTCTGCTGATCCTGAGGATGGTTCGTTCCACATGGATGCTGCAACCAACGAGTTCACGCTGACTTTCGATAAGAAGGTAATCTGCAGTCAGGTTGTTGCTAAGTTGGATGGCACGGCTCTGACCGTTGAGCCCGCTACCGGTTTGGCTGAGACTATCAAGGTGAAGTATGCTGGTGCTGCTCTGGCTGAGGGTGAGCACACCGTTACCATTGACAAACTGATAAGCTCTGTATGGGATGGCGCTTTGGAACAGGTGACGCCCGACGAGATTGCTTCTGCAGAACTGACTTTCAGTGTTGGTGCCAAGGAGATGGATGCTACGTTGGCTACTGCTCTTGACGATGCTAGGGCTGCTCTCTATGATGATGAGGGGGCTATGATTGATCGCTATGCAGGTGATGCAGCTACAACTCTGGACGCTGCTATTAAGAAGTATGAGGTTGAGGGCGTCGACTACACCGCTCCAACCGTGCTTGGTGCTGCAACCTTAGATTTGAGAGGTAAACTGAAAGCATTTAATACGCACAAGTCGAACTGTGATACCTATGACAAGAACCTGAGTGATGCACAGACCCTCGTTGAGAACTATTCAACGAGTAAGTTCGCTACCGCAGAGCTCTTCCAGACTCTGAAGACTTCTGTTGAGAAGTTTGCCGCTATGGGCGAGCTGACTGACGACGAGCAGCTGACCACCGCTAATGAAGAGCTCCAGCAGAGCGTGAAGCCGGCTAAGACCATGTTCACTGTAGCTGATAACAACAGTCCGTCGAAGACTGGTACCACTGGTATTGCCGCCCTCGTTGAGCGCATCCGCTTGGGTGCTGAGACCCTGAAGAAACTGGGCGCTACTGCCAACGATGAACTGATTGTGGCTGCCAACAATGCCCTGACCGATGACGACCACCTGGCCAACCTGATTAAGCAGCAGATAAAGCTGAGACTCCTTGAGGAGCTGAAGAACCCCGAGAGCACTTTGCTGACTCCTGAAACTGAGGGTGAGGAAGAGGTGAAGACTGAGATTGACATGAGTGTGTTCATCAAGAACCCGAACGTCTATCGTGTGAGCCGTGACATGAGCTTCAATGCAACGAACCTGGCAGGCAATGTTCCTACAGGTTGGACTTGTAACAGCGCAACTGGCGACACGAAACTGAGCGACGGTTGGAGCCAGCAAGACGCTGATATTTCCGACACGATGTTTGAGGGATGGGGTGGTAGCTATGATGTGTCGCAGACCATCGAAGACCTTCCCGCCGGTGTATACACCCTTAACTTCGCATTCGGTCAGCGTAACGACAAGACTGACGAGGAGTTGGAGAATATCGTTGCATACGCAGTGTTTGGAACTGACTCAATTGCGCAGCCTGCACCTATCATTGGCCAGAACTTCCCGACAATTGCTGAGAGAAGGACGCTCATTGAGGATATTACAGTGGTCGACGGTACCCTGAAGCTTGGTCTCCACGTTGAGAGCGCACAGCCGTTCTGCGACGGTGTCCAGCTGCTGCTTACCGCACCTGCTGATGGCTTCAACTACGTGATGGCTTACGAGTCGTACAGCACGGCTATCGACGCCGCAGCAGCTGCTCCGAAGGTACGCGCCATCGAGCTCTATGACCTCAACGGTCGCCGCATCGCTAAGGCCCAGAAGGGTCTGGCCATCGTCAAGAAGGTCATGAGCGATGGTAGCATCAAGACTGATAAGGTCGTGAAATAAGGTCGTGAAGTAAGAAATCCCCCTTTCGTGAATAATGCGTCCCCTGAACCCTCGCGGTTCGGGGGACGTTTTGTTCTGTGTTATATGAGACAAAAAGAAAAGGATACGATACTATCTTAGTGATGCGGTTCCAGCACTTTTTGCTAACTTTGCAGGCAGAATAAACCTAAAACCTGTAAAGATGAAGAAACTGCAAAGATTATGGCTGCTGGCTGTTGGCTGTTGGCTAATGGCAACAAGCGCCAACGCCACCATCAAGAACCCGATGCTCTGGGCCGACGTGCCCGACCCCGACGTCATCCGCGTCGGCGACACCTTCTATCTCGTCTCCACGACTATGCACCTCATGCCCGGCGGACCCATCATGGCGTCGAAGGACCTGGAGCACTGGGAGACTATTGGATATATCTTCGACAAGCTGACCGACTCACCGAAGTACGACCTCTCGTTCTCGCTGCCGCTCGAGGAACAGAAGGGCGAGGGCGTGGGAACGGTGTACGGCCGCGGCCAGTGGGCCACGTCGCTGAAATATCACGACGGACGCTTCTGGGCGCTGCTGGCTCCCAACGAGGCCGGCGCGATGGGCGACACCTATATTTTCACCGCCGAGAAAGCCGAGGGCCCGTGGACCATCCACGCCCGTCTGCGTCACTTCCACGATGCAACGCTGTTCTTCGACGACGATGGCACGCCCTACGTGTTCTTCGGTACGGGCGAGATGTGTCAGCTGACACGCGACCTGAAGGGCGTCGTCGAAGGCTCCCTGCGCCACTACTTCCAGCGTGAGGCCGACGAGCGCGGTCTGCTGGAGGGCACGCGCGTCGTGAAGCACAACGGCACCTACTACGCCCAGCTCATCTCGCACGTCTATGCCCCCGGGCGTCACCGTCGCGAGGTGTGCTACCGCACTAAGGACTTGAACGGCACGTGGGAGAAGAATACTATCCTTGAGTCGGACTTCGGCGGCTTCGGCTATTTGGCACAGGGTACCATCGTCGACACTGAGGAGGGCGACTGGTACGGCATCATGTTCCAAGACCGTGGCGGCGTGGGCCGTGTGCTCACCATCTCGCCCGTCCGCTGGATCGACGGTTGGCCGCAGCTCGGCGACGAGAACGGCAAGGTGCCGACAACGATGAGAACATACAGAAGCCTCACCCCAGACTACACTGCTGGTATTGTGCAGAGTGATGATTTTTCAACTGAGAACGGAGAACTGAGAACTGAGAGGTATGATCAGTCTCAAGGCGGAAAATCCAATGCCAAATCTAATGCCCAATCCAATGCCAAATCTAATCATACCTCTCAATTCTCAGTTCTCAGTTCTCAGTTAAAAAAATGCTGGCAGTGGAACCATAACCCTGTGGACAAAGCATGGAGCCTGACGGAACGTCCGGGATACCTCAGACTGAAGACCTCGCGCGTGGTGCCCAACCTCTACCTGGCGCCCAACACGCTGACACAGCGCATGGAGGGACCGACGTGCAGCGGCTACATCAAGCTGGATGTGTCGAATATGAAGGACGGCGACTGCGCCGGACTGGCTGCCTTCAACGGCGACAGCGGCGTGTTGACCCTCAAGAAGCAGGGCAAGAAGGTTGTCCTCGAGATGAGCGAGCAGAAAGTAAGCCTCACCGACCACGAGAAAGCTGTCACGAAGGTCGAGGAGAAGGTCATCGAGGCAGTAACTCTCAATTGGTCGAGGAACGAGAACCGAGGAACGAGGAAGGAGAATAGTGTTAAGAAGGACGTGGTGTACTTGAAACTGACGGGCGACTTCCAGCCCGGGCACGGCGATGCCGCGAACTTCTATTACAGCCTCGACGGCCAACAGTGGACGCAGATAGGTACGAAGAACTACCGCTGCGTGTTCGACTATCGCCGCTTCTTCATGGGCTCGAAGTTCGGCATCTTCAACTATGCCACGAAGAAGGTCGGCGGCTATGTCGATGTCGATGAGTTCTGCTACGAAGTAGGGGAGAAGTGACTTGCCCCATAAATTAACGAAACGAAAAGAAAGATGAAGAAAGTATTGATGATAGCTGGGCTGCTGGCCGTTGCGCTGGGCGTGACGGCACAGACGCGGTTCGGAAAAGGGTGGGTCACGGTAAAGCACGTGGCTCGCAACGCTGTACGCATCCAGTATAGCGAACAGAAGGAGATCAAAGACACACTGCCCGACTGGGTCTACGTGAAACACGACGAGGTGAAGGACTGTGACGTCAAGGTAGACACCAAGGGAAATATCCTGCGTGTGCGCGATGCTAAGGGTAGGGTGGTACTGACCGCCCTGCGCCATGAGTTGGCCGACGGCCGTGCCACACTGACCATCGCCTCGCCGCAGGATGAATATCTCTATGGACTGGGACAGTTTCAGGACGGCTTTTTGAATGTCCGCGGCCTGTCGCGCCGCCTGACGCAGGTGAACACCCAGATCAGCATACCGATGTTGCTGTCGAGCAAGGGCTATGGCGTGCTGTGGAACAACTACGGACTGGTGGAGTTCAATCCGTGCAGCCAGCAGGTGACGCTGACGCGCCGTCAGGAGACCGGTGCTGCCGAGGAGGTGAACGTCACCACGACCGAGGGCGGCCGCCGCGAGGTGCGCCGTAGTAACCTCTTTGAGGCCACCATCGACGTGGCAGAGACAGGCGACTACACCCTGCTCCTCGACGTGGGCCAGACGATGGCGCGCCGCCACAACCTCGTCATTGACGGGCAGCCCGTCATCGAGATGCAGAACCTATGGCTGCCGCCGACGGCGTCGGCCATCGTCCGCCTGACGGCGGGCCGCCACGTGGTGAGCGCCGAACTGGCGCAGGGCGATAAGCCCGTGCTATATTATAATAAGGTGAAAGACGAGACCGTCCTGCGCTCGCCCCTGAGCGACAAGGTCGACTATACCGTGTTCGTCGGTTCGGCCGATGAGGTCATCGCCACCTACCGCGAGCTGACCGGTGCGGCTCCCCAGATGCCCGACTGGGCGCTGGGCTATATCCACTGCCGTGAGCGCTTCCATTCGCAGGAGGAGATTCTGCAGACTGCCAACCGTTTCCGCAAGGAGAAGATGCCCCTCAGCCTGATTGTTCAGGACTGGCAGTACTGGGGCAAGTATGGTTGGAACTCGATGCAGTTCGACGAGCAGTACTACCCAGATCCCAAGGCGCTGACAGACAGTCTGCACAAGATGGATATCCGTCTGATGGTCAGCGTGTGGTCGAAGATAGACAAGAACTCCGAAGTTGGTAAGCAGATGCTGGCCGACGGCTACTATATCCCCGGTACGGACTGGATAGACTTCTTCAACCCCGACGCTGCCGCTGCCTACTGGAAAAACTTCCGTGAGCGCCTGGTGCCCTTAGGCATCGACGCGTGGTGGCAGGACGCCACGGAGCCTGAGAACGACGACCTTGTGGGCCGCCGCGTGAACAACGGCCGCTGGGCCGGCGACCAGCTGCGTAATGTCTACCCGCTGCTGGTGTGCAAGACGGTGTATGAGGGGCTGACGGGAACTGAGAACAAGTTCGAGCGCACACCTCTCAGTTCTCAATTGCCTATGATCCTCACCCGCTGCGGCTTCCCGGGCATTCAGCGCTATGGAGCGGCCCTGTGGAGTGGCGATGTGGGTAACGACTGGGAGACGTTCCGTCGACAGATTACTGCCGGGCTGGGCATCCAGGCCGCTGGTATCCCCTGGTGGACCTACGATGCTGGTGGCTTCTTCCGCCCTGGCGACCAATACAACAATCAGGACTACATCGAACGGATGCTCCGTTGGATACAGACCAGCGTCTATCTGCCCCTGATGCGTGTGCATGGCTATATGAGCAATACGGAGCCCTGGAATTACGGCGAGGAGGCCCAGCGATTATTTAAGCTGAGTCTGGAGGAGCGTGAGTTGTTACGACCTTATATTGAGAAGTGCGCCAAGCGTGTCTCGACGGAGGGTTACACCCTGATGCGTCCGTTGGTCTTTGACTTTGCCGACGACCCTGTGGCCCTGCAGCAGAAGTACGAGTATATGTTCGGTCCGTCGTTGCTCGTCAGTCCGATTACTGAACCAAACGTCAAAGAGTGGAAAACCTATCTCCCCAAGTCTGAGGGCGGATGGGAGGAAGTGCATACGGCTGAGCATTTCGAGGGTGGACAAACCGTCACCACCAAGGTGTTCAAGGAGTTTATCCCCGTCTTCGTGCGCAAGAAAACCGCGCAAGAATTTACCGTGATAACGAAATAACGTAATACCGTCATAAAGAAATAACGAAATAACGAAAAGAATGAAAAAAAGAATGAAGACATGCAGAGGCTTGGCGGTGCTGGGAGCCTCGCTGATGCTGACAGCAGCACAGGCCCAGAACCCGTTTGTGCAGACGTGGTTCACCAGCGACCCTGCGCCGCTGGTCAGTGGCGACCGTATGTACGTCTATACTGGTCATGACGAGGATAACGCCGACTTCTTCTGGATGCAGGAGTGGCGCGTCTACTCCACCGACGACATGGTGAACTGGCAGGACCACGGCAGTCCGCTGGCTCTGGAGAGCTTCTCGTGGGCCGACGACCGCGCCTGGGCTAGTCAGACCATCGAGCGTAACGGCAAGTACTACTGGTATATCTGTGCCCACTCGCGTCTGTCGAACGGCATGGCCATCGGCGTCGCCGTCAGCGACTCACCGACGGGTCCCTTCCGCGATGCCATCGGCAAACCGCTGTTCGAGAACGGCTCGTGGGATCATATCGACCCGACGGTGATGATCGATGATGACGGTCAGGCGTGGCTGATGTGGGGCAACCCTCAGTGCTATTACCTGAAACTGAACGAGGATATGATCAGCTACAGTGGCGAACTGGGCAAGCTCGACATGACCGAGGCGGCCTTCGGCGGCCCGATGATGAAGGAGCGTCAGCAGGGCAAGACGTATAAGGACTCGTATGTCGAGGGGCCGTGGCTGATGAAAATGAGAAATGAGAAAAGAGAAGTGAGAAATAAGAAAGGTGCCGTGAACAATGACAAGCGCTTTGCGTTGTTGTATGCCGCCGGCGGTGTGCCTGAGCATATCTCGTACAGCACGGCACCGCACCCCACAGGCCCGTGGACATACGCTGGCGAGATTATGCCGCTGAGCGATACGAAGTCGTTCACGAACCACTGTGGCGTGGCTGACTACAAGGGACACTCGTACTTCTTCTACCACACCGGCAAACTGCCCGGCGGCGGTGGTTTCGGCCGTAGCGTGGCCGTTGAGGAGTTTAAGTATAATGCCGACGGTAGCTTCCCCACCATCCTGCCTACTGACGCGGGCGTGAAGCCCGTGGGTGAGTTTAACCCCTTCCGCAGGGTGGAGGCCGAGACGATGGCCTTCTCGAAGGGTGTGAAGACAGAGCAGAACGACGAGGTGGGCGTCTACGTCACCGACATCCATAACGGCGACTGGATCAAGCTGCAGAACGTTGCCTTCGGCAATAAGATTCCCCGTGTCTTCACGGCCCGTGTGGCCAGTGGTCTGCGTGGCGGACAGATTGAGATTCGCCTCGACAGTCTGAAGGGCCGTCTGCTGGGTACCGTGAACGTCCCCGGCACCGGCGGTTGGGAGAAGTGGCAGACTGTCACCCTGGACCTGGACTACTCGAACATTACCGATATCGATGCGCCTACACGCACCATCTCTGGTGTCACCCTGCCTAAGACTGCCGACCTCTACTTCGTCTTTACCGGTCGCAAGGGTCCGAAGCTCTTTAACTTCGACTGGTGGGAGATGCGCGGACTGGAGCAGGTGAATATGCCGTTGTTCCAGACCAAGTACACCGCTGACCCCTCGCCGCTGGTCATTGGCGACACCTTATTCTTATATACGTCGCACGACGCCTCGCCCGAGGATATCCCCGATGCGAATGAGAAGAACTCTGCCGGCTTCTTCATGTACGACTGGCTGCTGTGGTCGACC
>JAEEGL011381659.1_pt1 | contig 46926 bp, 42 predicted proteins | sample 9134231 | NCBI WGS metagenome assembly JAEEGL01 (sample SAMN16246548, study PRJNA631951) | gut metagenome | biome: gut microbiome; feature: rumen; material: fiber-attached | host: Bos | place: Iran: Karaj | collected 2018-10
AACTACTGATCCTACTAAGACTACTTCTTATAGTTGTCCAAGTGGATACACTAAGAGCGGTTCTGGTTCAAGCACTACTTGTTCAAAAACTGTAACTACTGATCCTACTAAGACTACTTCTTATAGTTGTCCAAGTGGATACACTAAGAGCGGTTCTGGTTCAAGCACTACTTGCTCAAAGAAAACTACTACTGATCCTACTAAGACAGTAAAATACTCTTGTTCAAAAGGAACATTAAGTGGAACTGAATGTATTATTACAAGTTACACTGATGCTACTCCTAAATATTCTTGTTCAAAAGGATCATTAGTAAATACAAGTTATTGTAGAGTTTATAAAACAAGTGAACATTATGAAACTTATACATCATATAAGGGTGCCACTTATGCTGGATGTTCATATAGTGGATCTTATACTGATGCATGTTCAACTGGAACAAATTGTACTCAAACATATTATAAATATTACTGTTCTACAACCACTTATACAGATACAAAAGCTAACGTAACATACAAGTGTGTTACTGGAACAGTAAGTGGTAACCAATGTAAAACTACTAAAACAGAAGATGCTACTAAGACTACTACTTATAGTTGTCCTTCTGGATATACTAAGAGTGGTTCTGGTTCAAGCACTACTTGTTCAAAAACAACTACAACTAGTCCAAGCACTTCTACAACATACAGTTGTCCAAGTGGTTATACTAAGAGTGGTTCTGGTTCAAGCACTACTTGTTCAAAAACTGCTACAACTAGTCCAAACACTTCTACAACCTATAGTTGTCCAAGTGGTTATACTAAGAGCGGTTCTGGTTCAAGCACTACTTGTTCAAAAACTGTAACTACTGATCCTACTAAAACTTCTAAAAACAATTACTATTGTGATGAAGGAGAATTAGATGGAACTAAATGTATTGTTACAACAAATAAGAACGCTACTAAGAATACATCTTATAGTTGTGCATCTGGTTATACATTAAGTGGAACATCATGTAGTAAAACATCAAATACTGATGCAACTAGAACAAGCACAAAATATTGTGATACTGGTTGGTCATTAAAAGATGGTAAGTGTTATAAAAACACTAATGTAACTACTGATCCTACTAAGAATACTAGTTATTCTTGTCCTTCTGGTTATGCATTAAACGGAACATCTTGTTCATCAAGTGGTTCAAGTGTAATTAATGCTAACAAGAACATAACTTATAGTTGTCCTTCTGGATATACTAAAGTTGGTTCTGCTTCAAGTTCAAGCTGTATTAAAAAATCTTCTACATCAGCAAATCCAAGTAAATCAACTAGAGAAGTAACAAAATATAGATACAAATGGAGCGAAGAAGAAAGCTTAGAAGGCTGGACAAGAACAGGAAAAACAAGAAAAACTAAAGCTATTGCAAAATAAGCAATAGCTTTTTTTATTGTTTAAAAAAGTGATATAATATAGTTGGTGGTAGTATGAGAAAAAGAAAAAAGATAATTAAAAGAAGAGCTCTATTATTAATAGTTATAGTAGTATTAGCAATATTTACCTTGTTTTGGTTAAATAAGCCAAATAATCTCCAAAATAAGACAATAGAAATACTTAAAAAAAATGATGCCTATAACAAAGAATATGATAAAGAATATCAAGATATAAAATATTTAGATATAGATGATTTTAGTTCTAAGGTTAATAAATATTTAAGTATTGGTTACACTGGTAAAGAAATTAATAATTTATTTAAATTAAGTAAAAAGAATCAAGATAAATTATTAGAATTAGAGAAAAAAGATATAACTAAGTTTGTTAATATTAAAAACTTTAATATCGATAATTTAGAAAGATATAATGAGTATTTAAAGAATAATAAATATGATTTAATAGATATTGTTACTTACGTAAATATTAATCTTGATAAAGATTTTTATACTGAAACCAAAGAAGTTCAAGATCCAGATAGTTTATTAGTTCTAGTAAACAAATATAATCACTTACCAAGCAACTATAAACCAAAAGACATAGTTTATGTTCCTGGGGCATACGGAAATGAAGTTCCGTTTCGTGCAGTATTAAAAGATGATTTTATTAAACTACAAGAGGCTGCTAAAAGTGATATTAATATTAATTTAATGCCCACTACTGCCTTTAGAAACGAATCATTTCAAACTACTCTATACAACAACTATGTAAGTAAAGATGGTAAAGAAGCTGCAGATACCTACTCTGCTAGACCAGGTTATTCAGAACATCAAACGGGGTTGGCTATAGACTTAAAAAATATGGCTCTATCTAATACTAGACTTACTGATGATAATTTTGAATGGTTAAATAATAATGCTTATAAATATGGTTTTATTATTAGATTCCCTAAAGACAAAGAATTTGTAACTGGCTATCAATTTGAAAATTGGCATATCAGATATGTAGGAAAAGATATTGCTAAAGTTATCCATGATAACAATTTAACTTTAGAAGAGTATTTAGATTTATATGTTATTGAATATTAAAAAAAGAAGTATTACTACTTCTTTTCTTTTCCTTTCATGGCTTCAATTATTTCAATTGGTAAACAGAATACTACAGTATTTGATTTATCTGAAGATATATCAGATAAAGTAGATAAAGTTCTTAAGTGAAGAGCTCCAGGAGTTTTAGCCATTATTTCAGCGGCTTTAGATAAGTTATTAGAAGCTTCAACTTCACCTTTAGCTTTAGTAATAACTGCAGTTTTCTCTCTTTCAGCTTCAGCAGCAATTGCTAAAACTCTTTTCATATCTTCTGGTAAAGATACATCTTTTAACTCAACGTTTTCTACCTTGATTCCCCAAGGATCAGTAGCTTTATCAATAATATTACATATTTCATCACTAATCTTATCTCTTTCGGCTAGTAATTCATCTAATGTAACTGATCCAACTACATTACGCATTGTTGTTTGAGCAAGTTGCCCTACTGCATAGTAGAAGTTTTCAACTGCTAGAATAGCCTTAGAAGCATCAAATAACTTGTAATAGATAACGGCATTAATTTGAACAGATACGTTATCTTTAGTAATTGCTTCTTGAGATGGAACATCTACTGCTTTTGTTCTGATATCAACCTTTTTATATGATTGGAAAATAGGAATAACTAATCTCCAACCTGGTTTCATTATCTTGCTAAATTTACCAAAAGTAAACTTAATCCCCCTTTGATATTCATTAATTTGTTTGATTGATGCCAAGATGATTATTAAAACAACAACTAAAATAGGAACTAATATTTCCATAACATCCTCTCCTTCCTATTAATATATTATTCCTCTTTCATTGCTTCTTTATCTTTTTTAACTTCTTTTTTTGGTAGAGCTTCTTTTCTTGATAAGTTTAATCTACCACGATTATCATAACCTAGAGATTTAACCATTATTTCATCGCCAACACTAACAACATCAGAAGGTTTATTAACTCTTTCGTGAGCTAATTGAGAAACATGAACTAATCCTTCACATCCAGGCCATAATTCAACAAAGCAACCAAAGTCTTCAACTTTTACAACTTTACCATTGTATATTTTACCTTCTTCAACTTCTCTAATTGTTTCTTCAATCATTTGTCTTGTTTTAGCAATGATATCTTTATCATTATGATAAATAATTACTCTTCCATCGTCTTCTAAATCGACTTTAACAGCATTTTTATCATTGACTGTTTTAACATTACTAGCTTCTAAAATAATCTTAGTAATTGTTTCTCCACCACGACCAATAACATCTTTAATCTTTTCTGGATCAATATTAAACATTTCAATTTTTGGTGCATATTGACTTAATTCTTTTCTTGGTTCTTTTATAACAGTTTCAAATAAATCTAATATTTGCATTCTTGCTTTCTTAGCTTGAGCTAAAGCTTCTTTTAAAATATCTCTATTTACACCATCAATCTTAATATCCATTTGTAAAGCACAAATACCATTTCTTGTTCCAGCCACTTTAAAGTCCATATCTCCTAAATGGTCTTCCATACCTTGAATATCAGTAAGAATGGTATATTTATCGTTATTAGTTATAAGACCCATAGCAATACCTGCGACTGGAGCTTTAATTGGAACTCCTGCTGCCATTAATGATAAACAGCCAGCGCAAATACTTGCTTGTGAAGATGAACCATTACTTTCTAAGATTTCTGATACTACTCTTATTGTATATGGGAATTCCTCTTCAGAAGGAATAACTTGAAGAAGTGCTCTTTCTCCTAAGGCACCATGACCAATTTCTCTTCTTCCTGGAGAACCATATCGACCAGTTTCACCAACACTAAATTGTGGGAAATTGTAGTGTAACATAAATCTTTTTTCTTCTTCGATAGATAAGCCATCTAACATTTGTGATTCACCTAAAGCTCCAAGAGTAGTTATTGATAAACTTTGAGTTTGTCCCCTTGTAAACAATGCTGATCCATGAGTTCTAGGTAATATATCTATTGATGCACTTAACGGTCTTATTTCATCAAATTCACGTCCATCTATTCTAATATGTTCATCTACCACTATCTTTCTAAATGTATCATATTGAACACTTTCAAATATTAAACATACTTTAGTAATTAATTCTTGGAAATCTGCAGATTTCATTTGTTCTTCGTTTTCTAAAGTATATTTTTCTACTAATTCTTCTTTAATTGCATCTATTGTTGAATACATTTCTGCTTTATCTTTAATTCTTAAAGCTTTATCTAATCTATCACCAATAAACTCTTTAACTTCATTTTTAAGAGAATCAGTTATTTCTAAGTGAGGATATTCCATCTTTTCTTCACCAATTTCTTTGATTATATCTAATTCAAATTGGCATAATTTTTTGATAGCTTCATGACCAAATAATAAGGCCTCTAACATATCTTCTTCGCTAACTTCTTTACTACCAGCTTCAACCATGTTAATAGCGTCCATAGTTCCTGCAACAGTTAAATCTATATCTGATTCTTCTAACTCCTCAACAGTAGGATCTATTACAAATTCACCATTAACTCTTCCCACTTTAACTGCTGCTACTGGTCCATTAAATGGAATCTTACTTATACAAGTTGCTAAACTTGAGCCAAACAATGCAGTTAACTCTGGAGAATTATCTTGATCAACACTTAAAACTGTGTTAACAATTTGCACTTCATTACGAAAATCTTCTGGGAATAATGGACGCATAGGTCTATCTATCATTCTTGCAGCAAGAGTTGCGTTATCAGTTGGTCTTCCTTCTCTTTTTATAAATCCCCCTGGTATCTTTCCTACAGAATATAATTTTTCATTATATAAGACCATTAATGGAAAGAAATCAGATAATAAATTAGCTGTTTTAGCTACAACAGCAGTAGATAAAACAACTGTATCACCAAATCTAACTAAAGTAGCTCCATGAGCTTGTTTAGCTAATTCTCCATGTTCTACTACTAATTTTCTTCCATAAAAGTCTAATTCAAATACTTTCTTCATCTCTACCTCTTCCTTCTCTAAATTAAAAGGCGCAAAAACCTTTTATATTTATTTCGCGCCTTTATTTTCTTAAATTTAATTTCTTAATTACTTCTCTATAACTAACAACGTCATTTTCTTTTAAATAGTTAAGTAATTTTTTTCTACGACCAACTTTCATAAGTAACCCTCTTTTTGAGTGAAAATCATGAATATGTTCTTTCATATGGTCTGTTAAATCATTAATTTCTTTTGTAAGAATTGCTATTTGAACTTCAGCTGATCCGCAATCTTTTTCATTCTTACCAAAAGTCTTAATAATCTTTGCTTTTTCTTCTTTACTTAAAGCCATAATTCTTTCCTTTCTATCAATCGGTTTAAACTGGGATTAAAATCGGAAAACTTTTTAATCTAAGTCAAAACTTCTATATAATTATATTATAAAACAGTCAAAAAGTAAATATATTATAGTAATATTTTTAGAACTCCCTCACCATTTTCAAAGTAATATAAAGCTATATCTTGTTCTTTCTTTTGAAATAATACATAACCATTATATTTAGCTATAATTTTATTACCATTTACTACTTTTTTATATAGATTATCATCTAATTCTATTTTAGTTATTTTTAAAACATCTTCTAGTGTAAGTGATTTAAAATTATTATTACTTATATCTTCTAAAGTCCAAGAATTATCTATACTAAATGTTCCTTGCTTTGTCCTAATTAAATCACTCATACACCCTAGGACTTTTAATTCTTTACATATATCTCTAATTAAACTTCTAATATAAGTTCCTTTAGAAACTAAACATTTTATTTTAATAAAGTCTATGCCATAATCTAATAACTCTATATCTTTAATAGAAACCTTTATTCTTGGTAATTCTACATCTATATTTTCTCTAGCATATTCATATAATCTTTTACCATTAATTGATTTAGCGGAATACTTAGGCACTTCTTGTTCATATTCTTTTTTAAAACTATTTAATACTTTAATTATTTCTTCCTTTTGTAATAAACGAGGCTTTTCCTCTTTTAAAATATTACCATTTATATCCAAAGTATCTGTTTCTATCCCCAGTTTAATAGTAGCTATATATTCTTTATCTAAAGAAGTAATCAAATCTACTAACTTAGTCCATTTATTAGTAACACAAACAAGAACACCAGATGCAAGGGGATCTAGTGTTCCTGTATGACCTATTTTTTTGATATTTAATATCTTAGATAGTTTATTAACAACATCTCTACTTGTTAATCCTTTTTCTTTATTAATAACTAAAATTAAATTATCCATAATTCTATCTCTCTAACTCTTTACTAACTATATATTCTTTATTATTAATTAATGAAGAATCTTCTTTATATCCTAATTCTTGACTTCTAATTAATAATGGGCCTTCAATACGTGGTATTTTTAGATATACTTTGTTATATTTTTTATTGATTAAGTATTTCTCTATAAATGTTATTATTTCTTTATAAATAGTTCTTAATTCTTTAATACTAATATCTATATTAACTATGTCAAGAATAAAACTATTTTTAATTCTTGAAAATGCAACTAATGAACTATTATTATATATACATAAATATAAAACACTATCATCATTAACAATATTTAAAGCTTCATTATAATTAGTTCCAAGGTCTTTTAGTAATTCCTTTTTATTCTTATAATCATTTGATTTAGAATTAGTTACTTTTAAGAAAGCATCAAAATAATCTGGACCATATATATACTCATGATACTTGCGATATGCCTCGCTTATTTTATCCTTTTCTTTAGTTTCTAATTTAGTTTTTATATCATAACTTAATACCAAAATAACACCTAATTATTATGAATATCTTCAATAATCTTTTCTATTCTACTTGCATATTCTATTGTTTCATCATAAATAAAATCTAATTCAGGAATATTTCTAACTTCTAAAACCTTAGCTAATTTTCCTCTTAAATAAGGAGCAGCTTCCTTCATTTCTTTTTCTATTTCTTTATGATCCATATCACTTAAACTAGTAAAATATACCTTAGCTATACTTAAATCTTTACTAACTTTAGCATCAGTTAAAGTAATTGTTTTAAGAAGTTCATCTCTAGTTTCAGTAAGTAATATATTACTTAGATATTTTATTAAATCTGATGCTATTCTTTCAATTTTATGACTAGCCATTTTTTACCTCAACTACTTCATATGCCTCTAAAATATCTCCAACTTTAATATCATTAAATCCTTCAAGAGTAATTCCACATTCAAAGCCTTTTTTAACTTCTTTTACTGTATCTTTTTCTCTTTGTAATGAAGATATTTTATCATCAGCTATAACAATTCCGTCTCTAATTACACGAGCATTGACATTATTTTTAATAACACCATCTACTACATAACATCCTGCTATATTACCTACTTTAGAATATTTAAATATCTTTCTTATTTCAGCATTACCAAGTATTTTTTCTTCATACTCTGGATCCAACATACCAGTGATTGCTTGTTCCATTTCTTCAACTAATTTATAAATAATTGTATATAGTCGAATATCAACATTATATTCTTTAGCAATCTCTTTAGTAATATTTGATGGAACTACGTTAAATCCTAAGATAATTGCATTAGATGCATTAGCTAAAACTACATCAGATTCTGTTATTGTCCCAATTCCACTTCTAATAACTTTAACTACTACATCCCCTATATTAATTTTTTGTAAAGCATTTTTAACTGCTTCTTCAGAACCTCTAACATCAGCCTTAAGTATAACATTAACTTCTTTTTGACCTCCATCGATTCTTTTAAATAAATCATCTAATGATACTACATCACTCTTATATTTAGAAGAGGCAATATTCTTTCTCTTTTCAGCAATTTCTTTTGCCTTAGCTTCAGTCTCAAATGCCATAAACTTATCTCCTGCCTCAGGGCTAGAAGATATACCTGTTATTTCAACTGGTGTTGATGGTCCAGCTTCAACAATAGGCATTCCTAAATCATTACGCATAGTTCTAACTTTTCCAAAGTATTCACCAACTACAACAGGATCACCAATTCTTAAAGTTCCATTTTGAATAATGAATGATGCAACACCGCCAATATTCTTATCCATTTTAGATTCTATTACAGTTCCTGTAGCATATCTATTTGGATTTGATTTGTAATCATTCATCTCTGCTATAGTTTCTATAGTCTCTAATAATAAATCTATACCTTCTCCAGTTTTAGCAGATATGTTTATAAATGGTATATCTCCACCCCAACTTTCTGGTGTAAGACCATTTTCAACCATTTCTGTTAATATTCTTTCTGGATTAGCATCAGGTTTATCAATCTTATTTACAGCCACAATTATTGGAACATTAGCCACTTTGGCATGGTCTATCGCTTCCTTAGTTTGAGGCATTACACCATCATCAGCAGCTACAATTATTATAACTATATCTGTAATACTAGCTCCTCTAGCACGCATTTCAGTAAATGCAGCATGCCCAGGAGTATCAATAAAGGTTATTTTTGAACCGTTATGTTCTATTTGATATGCACCTATATGTTGAGTAATACCACCAAATTCATTATCTACAACATGAGAATTCCTAATATAATCTAAAAGAGTTGTTTTACCATGATCAACATGACCCATTATTGTAACTATAGGTGGTCTTTTTATTAAATCACTTTCATTATCAATAATTTCATACTCTTCAAAATTAGCTAAATCTTGAGTTTCTTCTCTTTTTAATGTTTTATTGTAGTCTAAAGCTAATATTTCTGCGTTTTCAAAATTAATCTTATCATTTAAACTTAACATTAATCCAAGACCCATTAATTTCTTAATAATATCTGTTCCATTAACATTTAAACTATTAGCTAATTCATTAACAGTCATTCCATCTTTATATAATACTATATCTTCAGATACTTTATTACTCATTAATTTTTCTTTATGTTTATACATTTCTTTCTTAAGAATATTAAAGTCATCTTTATTCTCTTTAATAGTATCTTTCTTTTTTAATTTTTGCTTTTTAGATGTATTACTTTCAGAAATATTATTGCTTTCCATTATATCCATAGCAATATTTTCTACCAACTCATCTTCATCATAAGATATTTCATCATCAGTACTAATTAAGTTTAAGGTATTATCTAAAAGAATAATATCGTCATCTGTTAAAAAATCTTCACTACTTGTTGCCTTAATACCTAATTCCTTACATTTTTTTAAAACTTCGGCAACTGATAAATTAATATCTTTAGCATAATCTTTAACACTCATATTTCTATTCTCCTTTCTTACAATAGTTTTTCTAATTCATCATATAATTCTTCTTTAACTTCTGTTTCTAAAATCTTATCTAATATTTTATTATTTCTAGCTTTAAGAAAAACCTCTTTGTCCTTTTTTAAGTAGGCTCCTCTTCCGTTTCTCTTTCCACCTAAATCAATTATTACTTCCCCTTCAGGAGTCCTAACAATTCTAATTAAATCTTTTTTCTCACATTTTTCTTTGCTAACTACACATGTTCGCATCGGAATCTTTCTCTGTTTCATAAAACCTCCTAATTAATTCTTATTACCTTCATCATTTATTTGTGACAAAGTCTTTATTTCTAACTTATATTTAGTTAATTTGCTTGCTAATCTTATATTACTTCCCTTTTTACCAATAGCTAAACTTAAATTATCATCTGTAACTATAACTAAAGCTTCTTTTTTAACTTCATCAGTTATATTAACAATAACATTTTTAGCTGGTGATAAAGCATTAGCAATAAATACTTTAGGATCTTCATCATATAAAACTAAATCTATTCTCTCACCATTTAGTTCTTTTAATATGCCTCCAATTCTTGAACCTTTTTCTCCAATACATGCTCCAATTGCATCTATTCTCTCTGATTCAGAATGAACAGCAACTTTGCTTCTATTACCTGCATCCCTAGCTACTGCATACAGTGTAATTGAACCATCTTGTAATTCCGGAATAAATGATTCAAATAATCTTTTGACAAATCCATAATGCTTTCTAGAACACATAATAACAGGTCCTTTAGTTCCATTTTCTACCTTAGTAATATAGACTCTAATATTTGAACCCATTTTTATTTCTTCACCAGGTATTATTTCTGACTTTGGAAGAATTCCTCTAGTTCTACCTAAATCAATATAATAGTTTCTTTGATCTTCCATTGCTACCATACCAAGCATTAATTCAAATTCTTTATCAGCAAATTCAGAAATAATACTTTCTTTTTCTGCTTCTCTAATCTTTTGAGTAACTACTTGTTTAGCTGTTCCAGCTGCTACACGGCCAAAATCTTTTGGCGTTACTTCTTTTTCAATTGTGTCACCAATTTTGGCATTAGGATCAATTAATTTAGCATCCTCTAATAATATTTGAGCATCAATATTTATTTGTGGAGGAACTTCAACAACATTTCCTTCTTCATCAGTGGTTTCACTACCCTCATCAATTTCTGGAACTACTACTAAATAAGAAAAAACTTTTATATCTCCAGTTTCACGATTAATATCTACTCTAACATTAGTCTTAGAATCAAAATTCTTTTTATAAGCAGTTTGTAATGCTAAAGTCATAGCATCAAAAACTACATCTTCAGGAATATTCTTTTCTTTAACTATATTATCTAACGCTTTGATAAATGCTTTACTATCCATCTTAATTACCTCTTTCCTTACTAATAACATCTAAAATGTATGAATCATCACAAATATCATATTTATCTACTATTGGATTAATAATATTAGTTGCGTCCACTATTTCATCTAAATTAATTCCACCAACTTTATCTAAAACTATAGTCAAAAATTGGTATTTCCCCTTCTTACTAGTAGTTATTTCATCAACTATAATATTATATGGTTTTAAAACAACTTCTAATTCTTTTTTTAACTCTTCTAAATTTTTCATACTCACCTCAAACTATAAATAAAAGTGGGAAATTATGCCCACTTAAATCTGTAACCTTATTATAACACACTTTTTATTATTAACAACCATTTATTTAATTAATCGTCCCAAACATCCCATGAATCACAAATCACATTTCCGCTATTATATATTTCGCAAAAATCTATATCATAACTACATTGAATTGACCTTGCTTGACGATGAACACCACAACTGACCGAACCATATGAACAAATTAAATCACCTGAAGTTTCATAATTAGAATTGCATGTAGCTCCCAAAGAAGTCAATTCGTTATAATACCTAGCCATATTGTCATAAGAATCTTGATCAAAACAACTTTCTGTTCCATTAAATACTCCACAGACTTCTATGTCACTACTATTACCTATTCTTTTCAAATAATACAACATTCCATTTGAATTTGTTACCCAATCAGAAGTGCTATTATTTTTGTAATATTTAGTTGGTTCTGCATATTCTCCAGTAACGGAGCAATTAAATGATGTAGCTGAAAAGGTTAATGTTATATCTTTATTTTTTAATGCGCTTTGATCTAGTGATTTTTTGTTAACAAATTTTAATTGCGCCGTTATTTGTCCAGGTGAACCGCTCGCAATTCCACTTAATGTGCCATTAATTACAATTTTATTATTTGTGAAAAGATTGGCGGTATTAAAATCATATACATTATTACCAACCGTTAAAACAATCTGACCTTCAGTCTTTCCGCTCCATCCTTGGAATGCGGTGTATAAATCGTTTGTAGCGCTTTTAGATATTTCTAAAGTATAATCACAAGTATAAATTCCATCTCCGGACACTTTAGCCTTTGCTATAACTGGAGTTGTTTGGAGGTTAACAGTTCCATTGCTCGACGCATAATATGATATATCTATATCTTTTTTCATCATTTGACTAGCTGTTATATTCATTGTCAAATTTGACCCACTTGTTAAAATTACGCTTCCTACCTCTGGTGCACTAGCACTAATGGTTTTTGAACCAAAACTATTTGTTGATGTCACACTAAAATAGGCATATGATGCTCCTATCACTAATAGTAGTAACGTCATTATTACTATAATCAAATATATTATTAATCTTTTTTTTGTTTCCATTGATTATCGCCTTAACAATTTACTATTAAATCGCATATCTTTATTATACTAATTCTAAGATTAATATACTATTTTAGACACGTTCAGTCAATTTGAAGAGCAAAAAAAAGTTAATAATTATACTCTATTTTACAAAACCATTGTAAACTACTTTTGTTTCATTTGCTACTATGAATGCTTCTTTATCATAAGACTTAACTATATTTATTAATTCTTTTAATGAAGAACTATTCAGTTCAATAAATAACATATCTTTATTAAAGCCATCATAACATTCTTTTAATTCTATTACGGATACTTGATAACCATAACTTCTTAATCTGTTTATTATAGTTTTAGATGGCTCTTTAACTATTATTTGAACTCCCAGTATTTCTTTAATAAATCTATTGGCAAGTTTTGATCCAATAAATGTCCCCGTTGCGTATCCTAAAGCATAAGATATACCAATTATTATTGCATTGTTATTATTATTTAATGCTTCCCTAGCAATAAAAAACCATATTAAAACTTCAAAAAACGCTATTAAGAATGGTTCTATAGTTTTCCCTTTAACAAAAAGAACAGTTCTAACTGTTCCCAATGAAACATCCACTATTCTAGCAGTGAATATTTCTACACAAGTTCAAAACACTATCTCACGTCCCTTTATTATTTTAAAAATAATAATACTAACATAACTACTAAAAATATAACAAAAAGAACTACAGATATATATATTAAACCTATTTTTTTATCACTATTAATATTATTATCTCTTCTTACCATATTCTCATTATCATGATTAAATAATTCGCTTTTCAACTTAACTTCAAACTTGTTTTCATTGTTATTGTTATTAATATTATTATCCATTATTATTTTTCCTTCTTTCCATAAATATTATACTAATTTTTTATATTTTCCCTACCATTATTGGAACTTTCTTCATAACTATTTTAGCTATAGGATAGATTATCAATATAGTTATAAAACTAGTAAATATAGTTAAAATGTTATTACTTAATAAAACTGGTACAAACATTTTAAAACTAGTTAAAATAAAACCATGATATCCTAGATAAAATATAGATAATATACCGACCTCTTTAAATAATTTATCTTTTTTAAACAATATATTTACTATTATTATTAAAGAAAAAATAGTTAATAGTGAAGAGGCAATAAATAAGAATATATTATGATAATAATTACCGTTCATACTTACTCTACCATTCATGATGCTAAATATATAGCCTAAGGGAATGGTTATAAATAATAATAGTAACGATTTATTATTAGTAATTACTTTATTTATATTATTTATATATTTCATAAACATATAACCCAAGTAATAATAGAATAACCCAATTAATGCCGTTCCTATATGGTAATACATTAAGAAATTATAGTTACTAATTGAATATAAATAACCTAAAATAGTTATACCAATAACTATAATTGATAATTCCTTATCATTTTTAGTTATTTTAGTTATTACAAAGAATAATAAATCCATTATGAAAAGCGCAAGTAAGAACCAACTTTGAATACAAGGTATATTAGAACTATATCCTTTTAGGAAATATATTAAAGCTGTTTTAAGATTAAGATTCTTATACATATTAAGAGTGATTTTTAATATATACTTAATTATAAAAACAAAGATATTAATAAATACATAGGGAACTAATATGCTTTTACTCTTCTTTTTTAAATATTCTTTAAAGGAAATATCTTTTCTTTTGGTTGTTAAACCACTTATAAAGAAAAATAATGGCATATGAAATGAATAAATATAGTTTCTTATTGAATTAGTTTTAGATACGAAAGCATGACCTAAAACCACAAAAAACATTGCAATTCCCCTTAATATATCAATCCATTCAATTCTTTCTTTCATTAAAACTCCATATTCTATTATTCTATTCCAAAACAGTATGCACTTAAATCGGCATTAATTGAACAATAAGCCGTATTATGATCATTAAATATTGCACTTCCGTCTGTGCCTAAATCAAAAAACATTTCTTCGCTTAAAGCTTGATTTCTGATGCTTGGCTTAGTTTTAGAACATTCCATAATTCCTTTTTTAGGAGCCTTAGTATCACTATGTTTGCCAGTTGAATAATCAGTGTATTCACATTTCCAACCAATGTTTTCAAACATTTTTTTATAGTTTTTGTTATTTTTCCAATCATTTGCTTTAACACAAATTAATTCCTCATTGATAACTGCACATACTTCGCTATCTATTTTTTCATACTTAAATCCAGCTTTATGTTTAATACATTTAAAGCTTGATGTTTCAGCATGGTAATGAACTTTTTTTCCGTCACAAACTAATCCATTTTTAATATCTTCAGCAAAATATTTTTTAAATTCATCTACAGTATAGTATCCATATAAAAGATATGGGGCATTGAAATCAGATGAATATTGCATCTCTATAACTTCAGTCTTAGATTTTGCCTTAGATGCAGTTTCTTTAATAAAATAATTTCTTTCCAATTCTTTATAATTATATACTTTAATAGCATTTGAACTCATTACATATTCTCCATCATATGTATAATAACGAACTCTTTTTTTAACATTTATTAAGTAAGCTGTCAAAAATGCTCCGATTATAACAACCACAATCAATAAAACCATATATCTCTTTTTCATAAAAAACTCCTTTATTTATACAATACAAATATAACAATGTCTATTTCAATTTTCAAGTGTATTTGTATAATTATCTAAATTAAAATCATATATAATAATACTCTTATTTTCATATGTAATATTGGTATTATTTTCTTCTATTTTATATGTAGAATTAATAATTGGTATTTTTAAAACCAATTCATTTTGAGGTGGCAAATACCCTCCTCTATGATTCAATATATTATCTTTATTAATATTATCAAATAGTAAAATATGTTTATCAGTAATTAAAAAATTAAAATCAAATTCTTTATCATCAATCTCAACAAATGCATTTAATTTTTCATATGTTACTTTTTCGTCTTTAAAATCATAATTATACATATTTAGCCTCCTAATATATATAAATTATATCATAAAAAAAGAATATTATTTCTAATATCCTTAATTAACTATTTTTGGTGAAGAAAATACTCCATTGGAATAACTCATTTTAAAAGTAGCTTCTTTTTTATAACTAGATTCATCATATCCACATTGTTCACCACAGCCAGATCCGCTTATCATAATATCTGAACCATCCAATGTATATGATTCTGGCCAATATCCTTCTAATTTTTCTGGAGTTAATTTAACAACCATAGACTTTGATGCCAAACTATAAATATCTAATTTTGAACCACTAGTATCTCTAGAAAGTATGATTACATTATTATCAAGCACATCATATGCATCAACCCATAAATTAAGATCATCTTTAATATCTTTATCATTAATTTTAAATTTACTAATTACACAAACCCCATCGCCATCTTTTTCTTCTATTTGAATATTAATGCCATTAATAGTTGTATTGACATTTTTACAAGATAAACTATTTGAAGGCTCAGTGTTTTCTTCAACTTCGGTTGAATTATTCATATTATTATCTGTGTTATTATCAGTTACTTGTTCATTTGAACTATTATTATTAGAACTTGATACTTTATTAAACAATCCTTTCCCAAGAAAAAAACCTACTACAAATATAACTATTATAACTACTATTGCTAGTAATACATTTTTCATATTTTTATTTTCCATATCTATCTCTCCTAACATTATTATTATACATTTGAAGTTATAATATTTCTATTAGATCAATCTTAGTTTACATATAGTTAACAAACCAAAAGAATATTATTGCTAATATCCTTTGCTTTTATAATATTCATATAATTCTTTAAACCGGTTAAAATGAACAATTTCTCTCTGTCTTAAGAATAGAAGCGGCGCTAAGATATCTTCATCGGTAGTTAAATCAATTAAATTTTCATATACTGCTCTTGCCTTTTGCTCGGCTGCCATATCTTCAGATAGGTCGGCTAAAGGATCTGCAGTTACAGCAAAATATGATGCCGAAAACGGAACTCCTGAAGCATTTATTGGATAAATACCTTTATTAAAATCAGCGTAATAACTTCCTAATCCAGCATTTTCTAATTCTTTTAATGTTGCATTTTTAGTTAATTGATTAACCATTGCACATATCATCTCACAGTGCCCCAATTCTTCTGTTGCTATATCATTTAATAATGCTTTCCCTTTATCATCAGGCATAGTAAATTTTTGACTAAAATAGCGCATCGCTGCACCCAACTCACCATTTGGACCTCCAAATTGAGTTATAAGATACTTTGCCATTTGTAAATCTTTTGAACGAATATTAATTGGATAATTTGTCATTTTTAGATATTTAAACATATGAACTATCTCCCATCCCTTCCCATGGCCAAGGATTATTAATCCATTCAAAAGTATTACTAACATCACATATATCTAAGGGACCATAATATTTAATATACTCTTCTTTAGCTTGCTTCTCTTCTTTTATTAACTTTTCTAACTTTTGAACCATCATATTATTTTCAGGATGAATATCTAAATATAAATTTAAATCATTAATAGCAAAACTATACTGACTTATAGTCCATAGTTTAGCTTCTCTATCATTGGAGGGCTTAATGTTTATATATGTTAGATTCTTATAAGGCATATATTCATCTTTAAACATATTGCCCCTTAAAAAGCCCTCTTTTGTTGAGTATAAATCATTATTATCATTTATATTCATCAAATTATAAGTTAAATAATCTATACTATCATCAGCTTCAAAATACATAAAAAAATACCTCCTACATTAGTGTATGAGATATTTTTATTATATTAATTATATATGCCTATTCAGTAGTAATCCAACCACGATCATTTAATAGTTTAATTAAATTATTAAGATTATTATCTTTTAAATATATAATGTTATCTTTATTTATTTTACTATTTTCTACATATATTATTAATGGTATTCTTTTAATAAAATCTATATTCAGTTTTTGATTAATTAAATCCAAGGAATTATTTGATTCTTCTATTAAATTAGACACATCTACATAGTAGAACAAATCATTTAATTCATATTTATCGATGATGCTCTTCATTTTTATTTCATAATTATATATTTCTTCATCTCCTGTATAACTAATATATATAAAGTATGAGGCTGGAGCATCTTGCAAGACTTGAGATAATGAATTTAAATCTTGAACCCTAGATACTATTGTATTAGTTTTTATTAAATAACTAACACTTAGCTTTTCTTCTTTTTTTATTAAATACCATTTTGCCAAGAAAAATGTAAGCAAAATACCTCCGATTAGGATAACTGCTGCATATAAATAATTTTGAGGTTTAATAACTCTAGTCTTATTATTAATCTTCTTTTTAGTTTTAGCCATATAGACATATCCTTTCTTATTAATAATATTTATTCTTGTTCTCTTTTAATTAATACTTCCCTAGGTTTAGAACCATTTTGAGGTCCAACTATACCTCTTGCTTCCAATAAATCTATCATTCTTGCTGCTCTATTAAATCCAAATCTAAATTTTCTTTGAATCAACGAAGCACTTATTCTGCCTGTTTCAATAGCAAATTCTACTATTTCATTATACATTGGATCATCATATCCATCTACTCCATTACCAGAAGCTGAATTCATTGAGGCATTCATTTCTTCTAAATTCTCTATTTTCTTATTAACAGTTTGTTTAGTGCAGAACTTAATAAGTCTATCTATTTCTTCATCAGAGATAAAGCATCCTTGAATACGTTCTGGAGTGTTTTCCCCCATTGGAATATATAACATATCACCACGACCAAGAAGTTTTTCTGCTCCCGCCATATCGATTGCTGTTCTTGAATCTATTTGACTAGCAACAGCAAAACAAATACGCGAAGGAATATTAGCCTTAATTACACCAGTAATAACATTTGTTGATGGTCTTTGAGTAGCCACAATTAAATGGATACCAGCTGCTCTAGCAAGTTGAGTAATACGCATTATAGAGTTTTCTACTTCTTTAGACGCTACCAACATTAAATCAGCAAGTTCATCGATTATAACAACTATGTATGGCATTCTTGCCAAAGGATTATCTGGATGCTTTTTATTTTCTTTATCTACATGTTCATTATATTCTTCAATCTTTTTAACGCCTTTTTTACTAAATATTTCATATCTTTCATCCATTTCTGCTACTATCTTTTGTAGTGCCCCAGATGCTAATTTAGGATCATTAATAACCTTATATTTTAGATGTGGAATATTCATATAAGAAGTAAATTCTACTTTTTTAGGGTCAACCAAAACCATCTCAACTTCTTTAGGAGTATAATTCATTAAAATAGAACAAATAATTGAATTAATACAAACTGATTTTCCTGATCCGGTAGAACCAGCAACTAAAAGGTGTGGCATTTTAGTTAAATCTGCTACTATAGCTTTACCCATTAAATTTTTACCTAAAGTAACCATTATATGGTATTTATTCTTAACATCTTTATTAGCTTCTAATATTTCTCTAAATGGAACAGATGAAATTGTTGCATTAGGAACTTCTATTCCTATTGTGCTTTTTCCTGGTATTGGTGCTTCTATTCTAACGTCTTTAGCAGCAAGCGCCAATGCAATTTCTTTATTAATAGATAGTATTCTACTAACTTTTGTTCCTGCAGGCACAACCATTTCATATTGAGTAAATGCTGGGCCTATATGTATTTCTACAACTTTTGCAGTAATTTGAAAATCTTTCAAAACATTTTCCAAAACATCTTTGTTCTTAATTATATTAGGATCAGATGTGTTCTTTTTAGTTGGCTTTATTTCATTTAATAAACTAATTGGTGGTAATAAATAAGTTTTTGAATCTAACTCTTCTGCCATTAATAATGATTCATCAAAAGATTCTTCTTTCTTTGGAACATTATTCTTTTTAATATCTTCCAACCTTGTTATAACTACTTCTTCTTTTGGACTACTCTTTAATTCATGATTAATCTCTTCAGCAATATCAGATAATTTAGGAGCACTTTCTTTTTCTTCTTCGTCACTAACTCTAAGTTTTTTAGAGCCACTTTTAATAGATGCAAAGACTTCAGCAAAATTAACATCAAATAACATTATTAATCCAACTAAGCCAATAACAACTAGCACGATAATTGTTCCAACTTTAGCAAATAAGAAATATAACCCACTTATCGACAAAGAGCCAAATATTCCCCCACCAATAGCAATTGATGTATCACCAGCTTCTAAAATAGAATTAGATACGTCTATTGTGCTTATTCTTTCCATATATTGATTAAATGTTGTTTTTATTATATCTGAAGGTGCCTCAACTTTGTTTAAAAAGGTAAAATGACTAGCAGTTAAAACTACTATCATCAAAAAATAAAAACCAATTAAACGTGACGAAAAGAACTTTGGCATCTTTCTTTCAAATAACATATATAATCCGATTAATACTATGAATATGTCAAAGACAATCCACCAAGTTCCAAGCAAAAACATAGCAAACTCTTTAATTAAAGTTCCAATGTAACCAAAGCCAAAACCAATTACCCCGATTAATATTAAAATTACTCCGGTTAATTCAACACTCATTTTTTTAGAGCTTTTTTCTTTTGATTTTTTACGTTTTGCCATTCAAATCACCTTTATCATATATAATTATAACCTAAAAAACTAACTAAAACAATCACTTTGACAATTAATTATAGATTTTATATAATTTAATGGACTTGAGGTGAAATTATGATTAATGTAGTTTTATTTGAACCAGAAATACCTACAAATACTGGTAATATTATGAGAACTTGTATTGCTACAAATACTCACTTACATCTTATTAAACCTTTAGGATTTAGTTTAGATGATAAATATGTAAGAAGGAGTGGCGTTAATTATATAGATAAATGTCATTATACTGTTTATGAAAATATAGATGATTTCTTTTCAAAAAATAAGGGAGAATATTATTTTTTAACTAGGTATGGTCATAAACCTCATACTTCATTTGATTATTCAGATGCATCTAAAAATATTTATTTTATTTTTGGAAAAGAATCTACTGGTATTCCTCCCAAAATATTAAAACCATATATAGATAGATGCTTAAGAATACCAATGACTAGTGATGTTAGAGCACTAAATCTTTCTAATACTGTCGCTATAGTAGTCTATGAAGCCTTAAGACAACAAAATTACCCAAACCTATTATTTGATGAACCGCATAAATCAAAAACATTTATTGAAGAATCATAAAAAAGTATAATGTTTTAAACACTATACTTTTTTAGTTTAAATATGCAATAATCTTTATACTCCATCCCAATAGTCAAAACATAAAGTGTTATTTTTACTGATATTACAACCGTTTCCTCCATCATCATAACCACATCCAACAGTTCCGGATTTGTTAGCGCCACAATTGACTGTTGAATTTCTACAGTAAAAGAAAGTTTGAGTATTTAAATAACATGAAGCCCCCAAAGATTCAAGTGTGCTTTTGTATGTTTCGTTATTTATCCATTCACCCGGCGACATACAAAATTCTGTGCCATTAAATACTCCGCATACTTTAGCATAGTTACCAGCATTATCGCCAACCAAATAATGATCTAGCCCAGCTGAGCTTGATAATGGTTCTGATATATAATTATTAGATGATTTGGTAGAATCATACACATAATAATATGGCCCATCTGCTAGACTACAGTTAAAATTAGTCGCAGTTACTGTTATAGTTATATCTTTACTTTTTAAAACACTCTGATCTGTTCCTCGTTTATTACTTAAGTATAAAGAAATCCCTATTGATTTTGAATCAGCACTAGTTACTCCATTCAACGTTTCATTAATTGTAATTGGAAATAAGTTGGAAGTATAAAAATCATAATCTTTATTTGCAATTTGGAGAACTATTTGTCCTGTTGATTTACCACTCCATCCTTGAAATGCTGTATACAAGTTATTTGTTCCAGTGGCTGTTACATTTAATGTGTACGAACAATTAAAATATCCTTCTCCAGTTACATTTGTATGTGCCACTTTAACTATTGTTTCGCTAGATGATGGTGTTCCATTTGCTGTTCCATAATATATAACATCTCCACTTTTTCTCATCATATCTCCAGCACTCAAATTAAGAGACACAGTGCTGTTATCTCCTATTAATTGAACAGAGCCTATATTTGGAGCGCTTGCACTTATGGTTTTACTTCCAAAACTATTGGTTGATGTCACACTAAAATATGCATATGATGCCCCTATAACTAACACCAACAAAGTTAAGATTACAACTATCAAAGATATTATTGCTTTCTTTTTATTATCCATCATTATCACCTATATACTATCTTATATATTTAGAATACTACACGCCTCTCCTATAGTCAATTGTTTGATATTATTACTGTTAATAACATATACTTCAATGGAGGCATAATGATAAATTATAATGGTCTTAATAATGATGAAGTTATATTTAATAGGAAAAAATACGGTACTAATGAATTGACAAAAATAAAAAGAAAACCTTTCTTTAAAATTCTCTTAGAATCTTTGGGTGATCCAATAATAAAGATTCTTTTAATTGCTCTAGCAATAAAACTATTATTTATTTTCTCTAAATATGATTGGTATGAAACTATTGGCATAGCTATCGCAGTTATCTTAGCGTCCTTTATTTCCAGTATATCGGAATATGGTTCTGAGGAAGCATTTAAAAAACTATCGGAAAATGAAAAAAATATTAAAGTTAAAGTATTAAGAAATAAAACTATTCAAGAAATATCAATTAATGATGTAGTTTATAATGATATAGTTATTTTAAATGCAGGAGATGCAATTCCTACTGATGGAATAATAGTTGAAGGAAATCTAACTTGTAATGAATCTACTATAACTGGAGAATCTAAAGATGTCTTTAAAAAGATTGATGATAATCTATATCGAGGAACTTATGTAATAAATGGTTATGGAAAAATGTTAGTTCAAAAAACAGGTAACAGAACCATGTATGGAAAGATATCTTTAGAAGTTCAAAAGAGTGAACCAGCTTCTCCACTTAAAGAAAGATTATATGGACTAGCTAAAATTATTAGTAAAATTGGTTATATCGGGGCTTTTGTTGTTTCACTTTCTTATCTTTTTAATAAAATTGTTATTGCTAATCACTTTAATCTAGAATTAATCATGGAAACTATTACTAATCCTAAATTAATAATTAGTTATTTATTATATGCCTTAACACTAACTGTAACAATAATTATAGTAGCAGTTCCAGAGGGTTTACCTATGATGATTACTTTAGTCCTATCATCTAATATGAAAAGAATGATAAAAGATAATGTATTGGTTAGAAAACCCACCGGGATTGAAACTAGTGGTAATATAAACTATTTATTAATAGATAAGACAGGAACTCTAACTAAAGGAGCGTTAGATATTAGTTATATTATGACTATCGAAGGAATTAAATATAGTAAAGAAGAAGATATTAAGGATAAAGATTTTTATAATATTATTTACAACTCTATAGTGGTAAATAATGAAAGTTCTTGGGGAGATAGTTCTACTCCCATCGGGGGAAATACCACAGATAAAGCTTTATTAAAGTTTTTTAAAAAAAGAGATAATAATATAAATATTCAGGAAAGAATTAATTTTTCATCTAATTATAAATATAGTGCAATCAAAATAAATGGTGAGTATTATGTAAAGGGCGCTAATGAAGTGTTGCTACCTAAGTGTTCTAAATATTTATCAAATAATTTAAAAGAAAAAAATATAACCAGTAGAAACTCTATTAATAGACTTATTGAAAAAGAAACTAAAAAAGGTGCTAGAGTTATTATTTTGGCTAAAGGTTATAATTTAGAAAAAGAATTAACACTCATAGGGTTTATTGTTTTAAAAGATGAGTTAAGAGACACAGCCAAAGAAGGAATAAATTTAATACGAGGAGCTGGTATCAAAACAATTATGATAACTGGTGACAGTTATGAAACGGCTAAGTATATTGCTATAAACTCTGGTATTATTCAATCTAATGAAGATATAATATTAAATAGTCAAGAATTAAATAAATTAAGTGATGAAGACATAAAGAATAAAATAAGCCATATTAAAGTTATTGCTAGAGCTTTACCCCAAGATAAAAGTAGATTAGTTAAAATACTAGAAGAAATGAATTGTATCGTAGGAATGACTGGAGACGGAGTAAATGATGCCCCAGCATTAAAATGTGCTAATGTGGGGTTCGCCATGGGATCTGGGACTGAAATAGCTAAAGAAGCAAGTGATATTATTATCTTAGATAATAATATCCTTTCTATAAGTAAAGCTATATTATATGGTAGAACTATTTTTAAAAGTATTAGAAGATTTGTTATGTATCAATTAACAGTTAACTTTACTGCTCTATTTTTATCTATTTTAGGATCTTATATTGGAGTATCTACTCCCATAACAATAATGCAAATGCTATGGTTAAATATGATAATGGATACTTTTGCAGGATTAGCGTTTGCCTATGAATATCCATTAAAATATTATATGGATAGTCCGCCTAAAGATAAAAATGAACCTATTATTAATCATTATATGGCTAGTCAAATAATTATTAATAGTATATTCTCGGCTCTATTATGTGTCTTATTCTTAAAACTACCAATAATAAAACTATATATTAGAAATGATTATAAACATTTTATGACTGCTTATTTTGCCCTATTTATTTTTCTTGGCATTGTTAATGCATTCCTGTGTAGAACAGAAAGATTAAATATATTATCTAACATTCATAAAAACAAAGTGTTTTTAGTAGTATTTATATTTATTATTATAGTTCAAATAATACTAATATATAATGGTAATAATTTATTTAGAACTTATGGTTTAAAGATTCAAGAATTTATAATAGTTACTCTTCTATCTTTAATAATTATTCCTATAGATTTTGTTAGAAAAATAATATTAAAAAAGAATAATGTTTTAATAAAAATATAATAGCTCTAGTTTATTAAACTAGAGCTTTATTATTATAAACTTCAAGGACTTCGTCCACTAGGTTTTTTAATTCATTAGAATTTATAGAAACACTTTCAAAACCTATGGGGTTTTTGCTTTCTTCATCACTAATAAATATAAAACTATTATTAAAATATATTGTATTTCCTTTATTATCTTTAATATGCCCTTCCTTAAGTATTTCTTTAATTAATTCTTTAATACTTGAGTGAGCATAGTTATAATTATCAAAATGAATTATACTAAATAAATTATTATTAAGAGAATTTAAAATATGATTATCATTATAACCAATGTAACCTTGGGTAGTGCCAATTAATTTACTTATATCTATAGATGAAGAATACTCTTTCAAATCTATTCCTATATAATTAACTTTAGGGAATAAATTGGCTATGTCTTTTATAAGTTTTTCTTTATTATTTCCATTTATGTATATTCTTAAAAAACATTTATGATTATATAATTGTTTTTTTATTAGTTTAATGATTCTATTTGCAAATTCATCATTAAAAGTAGTTTCATCCAAGAACTTTAATTTTTGTTTATTAAAGATAATATTTGTTTTATTTTCTAAAGTTTCAAGAACATCTTCTTCTATTATAATTTCTTCTTTATTTTCATGACGATGGATTTCTTCTTTAATAATTAATTCCTTATTATAGATATCTAATGCTTTTTCATAATCTTTATTTTTTATATATCCATCTTTTACTTCTTTTAATTCTAATAATCTTTTATAAGAGGCCTTTTTGAATTCAGTATAATTACTCTTTGCTCTTGTTCGAGAACAAACTGAATCCAAAAAGTCGATGGCTTTATCAGGGTTCTTTTTATTATGAATAAAGTTTTCTGTTACATTTAAAATACTATCTATAATATTATCCGATATACAAACGTTGTGATGTTTTTCGTATTCACTCTTTACTTTCAAAAGAATTTCTTTAGTTTCAGTGTAATTAGGTTCTAAAACATTAACAACTTCAAATCTACGCATTAAAGCTTTATCAGGATAAAAATATTTTAAATATTCATCCTTAGTAGTGGCACCGATACACTTGATTTTTCCTCTAGCCAAGGCTGGTTTCAGGATATCTCCAGCAGTTATCGCTCCCTCTGCTCCTCCTGCTTTGACCATAGAGTGAATTTCATCTATAAATATAATATAATTGTCATTATTTTCTAATTCTTTAACTATTTTAGTTAGTTTTTCTTCAAATTCACCTCGATATTTAGTTCCTGAAACCAGCTCTGACATTTCCAAAGAAACTATTTTAGTATTTATTAATTTTTCTGGAACATCTTTTTTATTAATTCTTCTAGCTAATTCTTCCACTATTGCTGTTTTTCCTACTCCTGCTTCACCAATTAAAATAGGATTATTTTTTTTCTTTCTTAAAAGAGTCTCAATAATTGCTTCGATTTCTCTATCTCTATTAATTATCATTTCATCGTCTAAAACTGTATCATTCAAAACAGTTCCAATCTCTAATAATGATAACTTTTGATTAGATCCTTTTTTATTCTGATTTATTTCTTCATATAGAGAATCAATATCAATATTCATTCCAATTAATAATCTAATTCCTATTCCTTCACCCTCTTCAAATAGAGCTAAGATTAAATCTTTGGTCGTAACAATGCCATTATTATTTTCCTTAGCGTTTTCTAATGCACTTTCAACGACTCTTTTAAGCAACGGAGTCCAAAGATTTATATCCAAGGTTTCTTGAGAAGAACCTACAACATTGATTAATTCTTTTCTAAATTTTTGATATGTTAAATTATATTTTTGAAAAAACAAAGCAATGTCATCATCACACTTTAAAATAGCCAAGAGCAAATGCTCTGTTCCTACATAAGGATGATGTAATAAATATCTTTCTTTTTCAGCTTCTTTAAAAATTGCACTTATACTCGAACCAAAATTATTAAACATATAATATTCTCCCATTAAATTCTATGATTATTATGGAGCATTTATAAGTTTTTTAATCAATAAAAAACTTGATAATTAATATCAAGTTTTATATCTAATTAAACATATGTCATTATTGTAAATAGAATCAATAGTATTGCTAATATTGATAATACAAATATCCATATATATTTAATCCAAGCTTTATAATCTATTTTTAAGTAAGAAAGTCCAATTACTAGAACTAAACTAGTTGGAGCAATTAATCCTACAAATCCAAATAGAGTTGTAAATATAATATGAATGACTTCAACGTTTGTAGCGTATGTATTCATTAATGAACCTGCTACTGTATAAGCAGTAAATCCTAAATCAGCATGGAATAAGTTTGAAACAAATGCTGCGAATGATACTAAATAAGGATTAAATGCAGATACTTTTTTGAATAACATATTTGTAATTGTTGGCATAAATGGTGAGAAATAAGCTGCTACTAAAACCATGTAAGCTCCTACAACGTATGCTATAGGTTTTAGCATTCTCTTTATTCCTACATAATATGCATCTAATAATTCGTCTAATTTGATTTTGTTTAAAATAGCAATTAATAAGCTAAATACAAACATTAATGTAGCACCATGGAATAAAGTCCAATTACCAAATGCACCTTTTAATGAATCATTTGCATCAGCTGCTAAAGTTCCAAAAACGGCTTTGAATATTTGGAAATTACCAATTTTAAGGCCCATTAACCAATTATGGAATTTATTAAATACTTCTATTCCAAATGTTCCATTCCAACTTACATATCCTAGAACAATAAGAACTACGAATATGCATAATAGAACTACTGTTGGCCATCTCTTAGCATTTTTATCCACCTTTTCTACTGCAAATGGATCATCTTCTACTTCATTTAATTTTTTATTCTTCAATACTTTTTTAACATGAAGAACCATAAATAAATTAAATAAAACATAACCAACAACAAATACTATTAAACGATAGATAATTGCTGTTTTAACTGATGTTTCAGTATAATAATTGAACCAATATAATGCTTCTCCTCCATATACAGCTCCAAGGCATCCTACTAATATTGAACCAAATGTTACTGCAAAAGCAGTTATCTTATCTAGTTTCATATTCAATAGAATTGAAACTAAGAACGGAACAAATATTAAAACAGCTAGTGTTTGTGATAAGAAAGAAGTAATAACCATTAATAATAATGAAATTATTAATGAGAATATAATTTCCTTTCCTTCCATAGTTGAAGCAATACTTGTTACAAGTTTTTTGTAACCTTCACTTCTAGCTAATACTGCATAGAATGCTCCTAGAGATAATAAAAATACTATTTTATCTCCTGCAAAATTGAATGCATAGTATATAAAGTTAGGTAAATCAGTTAAACCTTGTTGATTCATACCATAATTCATATACTCGCCAGCATTAAAGTATCCATAAGAGAAAATCCAAGTAAATCCAACAGCAACTAAAACTAATAATAATAGCATCTTAGCTAATCTGTGATTTTCAGATTTTGTCATTATTAGATAACCAAATAATAATGCTAAATATACAACTACTAACACACTCATTAATTCAAAATGTTTTTTACAAAGAATTGTATAGCAAACTAGTAACGCAGTTAGAACAACTAATGCAACTAATTTAAGAACTTTTTTCTCTGAAGACTTTTTTATAATTAAGAAGCCTGCTAGTGCTGCCAACAAAACTACAACTACAAGACAAATAATTTGAATGCTTGTCATAACTCTACCTCCTAAAATGATTATAGCACTTGTCCAAGCAAAAAAAAAGCCTTTGACAGCTTTTTTACACTTTTAATTCTTTAGTTAATCCTTAGGTTTCATTGTTGGGAATAAGATTACTTCTCTAATAGAATCGCTCTCAGTAAATAACATACACATTCTATCAATACCATAACCAATTCCTCCAGCTGGTGGCATTCCGTATTCTAATGCTTCGATAAAGTCCATATCGATATCATTAGCTTCATCATTACCTAAGTCTCTTTCTTTTAATTGAGCTTCAAATCTTTCTAATTGATCATCTGGATCATTTAGTTCAGTATAAGCGTTGGCAAATTCTTTGCCCCCGATAAATAATTCAAAACGATCAACAAATCTTCCGTCTTCTGGATTTTTCTTTGTTAATGGAGATATCTCTATTGGATGTCCATATAGGAACGTTGGTTGAATTAATGACTCTTCAACATACTTTTCAAAGAAAAGATTTACTATATGACCATATGATTTTTGATGTTCTTCTACTACAATATCATGTTCTTTAGCTAATTTTAATGCTTCCTCAGTAGTTTCTATCTTTTTAAAATCTATTCCTGTAGCATCTTTAATAGCGTCAGTCATGCTAATTCTTTTCCATGGACCTTCTAAATTGATTTCATTTCCACCCCAATTATAATTCATTTTCTTAAATACTTCTTTGGCTATGGTTTGAAACATATTTTCAGTTAAATCCATCATTCCTTGTAAATCAGAATATGCCATATAAGCTTCCATTAAAGTAAACTCCGGATTATGCTTTGGATCCATTCCTTCATTTCTAAAGGTTCTTCCAATTTCATATACTCTTTCCATTCCTCCAACTAATAATCTTTTAAGAGGTAACTCTAAAGCTATTCTTAAATACATATCCAAGTCTTGAGTATTATGATGAGTAGTAAATGGTCTTGCTGATGCTCCAGTCAATAATGTAGTTAAAATTGGTGTTTCTACTTCAGTAAAACCTAGATTATCCATAAATTTTTGAATGCATCTAATAATTTTAGGTCTAGTAAAAGCTTTATTCTTAGCATTCTCATTCATTATTAAGTCTACATAACGACGACGATATCTTTCTTCAACATCTTGTAGCCCATGGAATTTTTCAGGTAATGGTCTTAATGCTTTAACTAAATGAATATACTTAGTTGCGTGAATAGACAAAGCCCCAGTGTTTGTTTTACAAACCCAACCATTTATACCAATAATATCTCCTAAATCACAAGATTTATATAATTCATATTCTTTTTCACCAACATCACTTATACTAATGTATATTTGAATAGTTCCAAATTTATCTTGAATATCCATGAATCCAGCTTTTCCAGAACGACGTTTACTCATAATACGTCCTGCTACAATAACTTCATTCTTTTCTTCTTCTAATTCTTCTTTAGTTTTGTTTTCAAATAATTCTTTAATTATTTTAGAATTACTGTTAGTATCAAAGCGAGAGCCAAATGGATCAACACCAATTTTTCTTAAATCTTCAGCTTTTCCTCTTCTTACTAACTCTTGTTCTGAAAAATCCCTCATAAATATCACCTGCTAAAAATTATAACACAAAAAAGCAGTCTTTCATAGAGAAAGACTGCTAATTATCGTTTTAAACTAAATCTTATACATTTTTGTTTTATTCTTTGTTGCAACGTAAGCACCACCAGCAAGTAATGCAATTGTTCCAATTGCTACAAATGGTAGTGAAACACCAGTTTTTGGACATTCATTATTATATTCTTCTTCAGTTACTGCTTCTCCATTAATAAAGTATCCATCTTTATTATAAACACATTTACCAGTTGGAGTTTTTTCTTCATTTTTAGGTGTATCTGGAGTTACTGATTCTGTTTTACCATCTAAATCAATTAAAACTCTACAATCGGTTTCACCAGATGGTTTGTAAGAAAATTTGAATAAATCAACTTCTCCTGTATCAGTTCCAGTTATTGTAAATGTATATGTGCTACCACTTTTAGTAACTGATGAAACTATCCAGCTACCAGTTGAAACTATAGAAGTTTCATCGATAGTAGCGCCACCTTCTTCAGTTAATGAAACAATAATACTTGTGCTATCAGTAACTGCACCAATACTACATGTCTTTGAACCATCACTGCCAGTAGTACAACTATTAAACATTTCTTCCACTTCAGCATGAACACCTAATGGAATAATTAATAATAATGCCAATAAAATCAAACCATAAAACTTTTTCATTTTCTTCTCTCCTACTCTTATTATGTCTTAATTATATCATAAAAATACAAAATTCAACATTTATTTGATTTTTTTTTGTTATTTTATGTCAAATTGTGTTATTATATATAATAAGGAGACTAGATATGAAGAAGATTCTTTTACAATTTAAAGATGACAAATTATTCTTTTCTATCAAAAAAAGACTTAACACAGAACAGAAAAGTCTAATTAATACTAATGTCATTAGTCAAAACGAACTAGTCTTTAGTGACGAATACATGGTTCAAAACTCTAAGATTGTTCACAACTTTATTAAAGAACTTATTAATGATATGTCAATTAATACTGTAGTGATTAAAGAATCAGAAATTGCTACTCTAGTTCTAAAACTAATTAATAACATAAGTAAAATTAAAAATTTATATCTACTTGAGGAATCAATACTAACATATCATATATGTTCAGCCATAATAAAATGTTCATCAATTAAATATGTTTCTTTATATAATATACCAACCTATTTATTAGAAATGCTGGATAAAGAAGATATTATTGTTGATTCTCGTAACGAAATGTTATTTTTAAGTCCATTTATGAAAGATAATAACCTCGATAAATTTTCGACTTTATATTATAAGACATCAATATACTTAAATTTACCACTTTCTAAAGAAGATGAAGATGATTTTATATCATTTATAAATATAAACAAGTATTTAAGAACTATATATTTAAATAAAGTTCAGAAAAGCGATATAGAATATTTATTAGAAATCCTCTATAAGAAGAAATTAAAAAACATAAAAATATATATTGAACAAGATTTGAATAATATAGAAACAATAGAATATCTAAAGAAAATTAATAAACATAATAGTAAAGTTAATGGTATTCAATTTAAAATAGATTATTCTAAAAAATATTTGCAAGATAACTTAATGAATCAAATTCACTTAAATACAATAAAAATGTGTATAATCGTTTCTTTAATGATAGTTGGTTCAGTAATATTCTATGTATTTATATCTAATTACACTTCGATGCAGAAAGTTGAAGATATTAAAAAAGATATTAATGAAACCATTGCTGAATATAAAGAAGAATTAAAACAAGAAGAAAAAAATGTAATTGAACAAACCGATGAAACAGATGAACCAACAGATATTATTAATCAAGAAGAAACACCTGTAGAACCACAAAATAAGCCACCGGTTATGACAAATGATGATGTAGCGGGACTTCTATCAATAAATGAGGATACAGTTGGTTGGTTAAAAGTAAATAATACTAATGTTGATTATCCTGTTGTTCAAGCAAGTGATAATGAGTTCTATTTAAAAAGAAACTTTAAAAAGAATAATGACAATAGTGGTTGGATATTTATGGATTATCGTGCTGACGCAGTTAATTTAAGTCAAAACACTATTATATTTGGCCATAATATGTATTATAGTGGAGTTATGTTTGGAACTTTATATAAAGTTAAACAAGCTAATTGGTATAGGGATCCTGAGAATCAAATTATAGAATTTGATTCACTATACGAGAAAATGAAATGGAAAATATTTTCCATTTATACTCTACCTAATACTAATGATTATTTGATATCAGATTTCAGTTCTGACGATAAATATCAAGAGTTCTTAAATCTAATAACAGGAAGAAGTATTTATACATTTAATACTCCTGTATCAGTTCAAGACAAAATACTTACACTTTCAACTTGTTCAAACAATGGCAAAAATAGACTTGTAATTCATGCAGTCTTACTAGAAAACTAATCAATGATTAGTTTTTTTATTGCAATAAAAAAAGCTATTATTATAATAGCTTAATTATTCATATTATGATGTTGCTGTACAACTGAATGTTGTTGCAGTAAATGTTAATATAATATCTGTGTTCTTTAATGCGTCTTGAGCTAAATTATATTTATTAACAAATTTCAATTGAGCAGTTAATGTTTTTGCTTGAGCAGATGTTAAGTTTGTAATTGTTCCAGAAACAGTTGCTGGGAATAAACTACCTGAATTAAAATCAAATGTTTGAGCAGAACCTCCAAATGGTGTTACAGTCAATACTATTTGACCTGTTGATTTTCCAGTCATTCCTTGGAAGGCTGTATACATACTTGTTCCAGTAGATGATGCCGCAATATTAAATGAATAGCTACAACTAAATGTTCCTGCTCCTGTAACTGTTGCTGTTGCCATAACTGGTGATGTTGCTGTAGTAGTAGTTCCTGAGGCACTAGCATAGTATGTTAAATCGGATTCTCCTTTCATCATTTGCTCTGCTGTTAAATTCATTGTCAAAGCTGCTCCACTTGTCAATGTAACTGATCCTACATCTGGTGTAGTCGCAGTAATTGTTTTTGTACCAAAACTATTTGTAGTGCTAACACTAAAATATGCATATGCTGCTCCAATTACTAGAACAACCAATGTAGCTACTGCCACTATCATTGAAATTAGTATTTTCTTGTCTTTCATTCTCTTCTCCTTCTTTCTATTTTATTATACAGCAGTACAGCTGAACGCTGTTGCTGTGAATGTAAATGTTATATCTTTACCTGCCAAAGCATCTTGAACTACAGTATTTTTATTTACAAATTTAAATTGCGCCGTTACTTGTCTAGAAGATGCTGCTGTTGAACTTGTAATACCATTTAGGTTACCACTAACTTCAGCATATTGATTATTTGAAAAGTTTTTACTATAGAAATCAAATGCTGTTCCTCCTATAGTTAGAACTATTTGACCAGTTGATTTTCCACTCATACCATTAAATGCTGAATATAAACTATTTGTAGATGAAGCAGTAGCTCTAATTGTATAAGAACAGTTAAATGTTCCTGATCCTGTAACTGTTGCTGTTGCTATTGCTGGACTGGTTGCAGTTGTTGATTTTCCAGAAGCTGTTGCATAATATGTAACATCACTTCCCTTTTTCATCATGTCAGCCGCAGTTAAATCCATCGTTAGTGAAGAACCACTTGATAATGCTACTGAACCAACTGTTGGAGTTGTAGCAGTTATTGTTTTTGTTCCAAAACTATTTGTTGATGTAACACTAAAGTATGCGTATGTAGCTCCAACTACTAATGTAATCATTGCTACAATACCAATCGCCAACGATAATATAACTTTCTTGTCTTTCATTTTACCTCCTAAATTATTTATCCTACTACATTACAACTAAATGCAGTTGCTGTAAATGTGAATCTAATGTCTGAACCAGATAAATTCGATTGATCTATTGTATTACTATTTAATATTTTAAATTGAGCGGTTAATTCTTTTGTTGAAGCTGATGATGAACTAGATATACCTGTAAAACTTCCTGTATGAGTCCATGCTGTAGAAAAATCATGAGTTGCAAAATCATATACAGTAGAACCAACTGTTAAAACAACTTGACCTGTTGTTTGATTCGCAGCTGGAGTAATTGCTTTAAATTTAGAATACATACTAGAAGTAGTATAAGTTGGGGTAATTAACAATGTGTATTCACAATTGAATACACCGACACCCTCTACTACCGCAGTGGCAATTACTGGGCTTGTTGCAGTTGTCGTTTTTCCAGATGCTGTTGCATAATAACCAACATCATTACCCTTTTTCATCATATCTTCAGCAGTAAGTGCCATTGTTAATGAACTACCACTGGATAAAGATACTGTTCCAACTTCTCCGGCTGTTGCTGAAATAGTCGTTGTTTCATAATGGTTTTCTGCTTGAACTGTAAAATACGCATAAGTCGCTCCAACAGTCAATATGATTAAAGTTGCTATAGCAATTATTGCTGGAATTAGTATTCCCGCTGTTGTCAATTTCTTTGCTTCAACTTTTTTTTCACTTGGCTTTGCTTGAACCTTTTTTGGGGTTGCTTTTGAAGCTGCTTTAGTTGTAGACTTAGCTTTTGCTTTAGTTTTCTCAACTTTTTCTTTACTAGCTTTTTGCATTGCCATAATCTTTCTCCTATCTTTATGCTTTAATTTTAATATTATTATACTAATAATGCAATGATTATTTACACTTTTTACACCTATTTACAATCTGTTTGCAGTTTTTTAATTCTTTAATTTATTATAAACAATATTAAACTTTTCTAAAAATTCATTTAATTCATCTTTGGTTGTTAAAGATGAAAGACTAATTCTAATACTTGATCTAGCTAGTTCTTTATCGTTTGTTAATGCATATACACTTTCACTTATACTTTCTTCATCAGAACACGCTGATTTTGTTGAAACATATATTTCATAATTGGATAAAGCTCGCATAAATGTTTCCGATTTCACTCCTTTTATACTTATATTTAAGATATGAGGAATTGCATCTTCAGGAGAATTAATATATACGTCTTTATATTCTTTTAAATGATTCTTTAGATATTTATTTAAATCTTTTATATATATATATTTATCGTCTAAGTCCGAAGTGGCAATTCTTAATGCTTTTGCTAATGACGCTACTAAGGGATGAAAAGGCGTTCCTGAACGATATATAGTTGTTGATTTGCCACCATGGATTAATGGTTCTAATAATACTTTGTTTTTCTTTATTAGGGCTCCTACTCCTTTTATTCCATATATTTTATGAGCTGAAAATGATGCTAAATCAATATTATCTAAATTAACGTGAATTTTACCTACAGCTTGAGTAATATCTACATGATAAATACACTTAGGATATTCTTTTAAAAGGACTCCAATTTCATCAATTGGCTCAACTATTCCCAACTCACTATTAACAGCATTTATAGATACCAAAATGGTATCATCTCTAATTAGTTCTTTTAAATTATTTAAATCAATTTTCCCAGAACTATCATGTTTAACATAACTAATTTCATAACCTATACTTCGTAAATACTCTAATGGTCCATAGACTGAAGAATGTTCAAAGCTAGAAGTTATTATATGTTTCCCTCTACTAGCATATTTTAAAGCTACTCCCTTTATTGCTAAATTATTTGCTTCACTTGAACCACTTGTCCATATAATTTCACTATCTTTAATATCTAATAATCTTTTAACTTGCTCAGCCGATTCATCAATTAATTCTTGGCATTTTATTCCTAAACCATGCGATGAATTGGCATTGCCAATAAACTCTTTAGATATTGTATTAAAACTATTTAAAACATCTTCATTAACTGGTGTCGTAGCACTATAATCTAAATAAACCATAAGATCACCCTAAAAAAATTATATCAAAAAAAAGTAGATATTCAAACGATATCTACTTAATTAATATTATTCAGCTTTTGAGAATACACAATTTAAGCCTTGTTTACTAAAATATTGAATTATTGAACCAAAATTAGCTAAATTTTCTTCTCCATATTCACCTGATAAATCTTCTTTGCTTAGTTCTTTAGTTATGATAATTGTTGGTTTTCCTTCGCTATCAGTAGTAAATTCTGACCAACCAGAAACATCATTTATAGTTATTTTTTCACCCTTATTATGAGATGACAAGTAATTATTATATAAACTTTCATCATCAAATGTAAATGTATTAACATCGTAAGCAAAACCTGCAAATGAATTTAAACTATCGTTTAGAATTGCAAACTTTTTAGCAACCACTAATTTAGGTGCATTACTAGTTTCATCAGCTAATTGACCATTTGATGAACAATTAACATATCCTTTAATTTTAGATGGAAGGATAACAATTTTACCTTCTACTTCTTGACTCTTAGAGCCTTTACTTACAGTTAATTTAACACTGTGAGTTCCACTAGTGTTAGCCATAACTACATTAACTTCTTCTTCATCAACAAATGCATAAGTATAATCTTTGTTAATGCTAAATTCAGAAGCGCTAACCTTTTCTCCAGTAGTTTTATAAACTGTTTTAGTTTCTAATAACAATTCAGAATCATCCATTACTGTAATAGTTCCAGTTTTTTTGTTGCCTTCACCACAAGTTACAGTAAATTTATAACTACCTTCTTTTGTCATATCAACATCTTTTGTATCTAAATAACAATTTGATGGGTCAGTTCCAGTAATAGTAGCATATTCTGTTATACTATCTGGTAAAGTTTCGCTTATACCTAATTGTTTATTCTTAGTTACAATAGAAATCTTTTCTTTCTTTTTCAATAAGTCAGTGTTGTTTAATAAATAATAAGTTCCATATCCAATTCCGCCTAGAACAACTAAAATCAGTAGAATAAATAAAAATTTATTCTTTTTCTTTTTTGGCTTTTGATCTTGTTCAGATGAAATTGGCGGAGTTTGACCAATTTGATTGTGATCTTCAAATCCAGGTATCTGTGATGGTGAAATTGTTTGTGGATTAGTATATGCTTGTGGCGCTGCTGGTGTCTCAACTTGAGGTGCTGGTGCTGGATTTTCAACTGGTGGAACTGGAGCACTACTAGCTGGTGCTACCGGTGTTTCTACTGGTGCGCTTGGAGGAACAACTCCCCCAGCCATCACTTGGCTACTTCCACTAAGTTCACTAACTACATTTGGATTACTTGCAACTTCTGGTGTTGCTGTTGGTGCTGGTGCAGGATTGTTATTTACACTTCCTAATACCTCACCGTTTAAATTATTATCATTATTCATAATATCGAGCCCCTTTTGCTACTATATAAATTATATCTTTAATTAAATAATTTTTCAACTAGTTTTTTAAATTCTTCGCCTCTTGTTTCAAATTTATCATATTGATCCCAAGATGCACTGGCTGGAGAAAGCAAAACTGCTTCGCTTTCTAAGACGTTTTCTTTAATACAAGTCATAGCTTTTTCTAAAGTAAAACATTTAACACATGGAATATTATTCTCTTTGGCATATTCTTCTATTCTATCAGTAACACTTCCAATTGCATAAATGCATTTAACAATTTTTATTGCTTCATTTAACTCATTGAAATCTTGTTTTCTTTCCATTCCCCCTAATATTAAATGAGTTGGTCTACTCATTGCTTTTAAAGCCATTATTGTTGAAGTTGGATTAGTTGCCTTAGAATCATTATAAAACTCTATATTGCTTTTGGTATCTACTATCTCTATTCTATGTTCTACTCCCCCAAAGTTTCTTAAATATTCCTTTATAATCTCTTTATCAAAAGCAAATTCTTTTAAAACTAATAAAGCCGCTAAAATATTTTCATAGTTATGATTTCCTTTAATTTTAATATCTTCTTTATTAATTACTAATTCCTTATTTATATATATACCATCATTATTATAATAATTATTTTCATCATTAAAATATACTTTAGTAGAATTAATATATTTAGTAATTTTTAGGCTATCTTGATTTTGATAATTTATATAAGCTTTATCATCTTTAGTATGATGATTAAATATTTTTTTCTTAACATTTATATAATTTTCATAAGTGCCATGAAAATCTAAGTGAGTTGGACATAAATTTGTTAAAACGCTGTAATCAGTTTTAAAATCTATAAAATTATACAGTTGGTGATCTGATATTTCTAAAACTAGAATACTATTGGCACTAACCTTTGAAACTATCTCACTTAGTGGATAACCGATATTACCCCCAAGAAAAGCATCTACGTTATGGAGTTTTAATAAATTATATAAAATTGTAGTGGTGGTTGTTTTACCATTACTACCTGTAATTCCTATAATTTTAACTCCCTTAGGTAAATAATGGAATGCAACTTCCATTTCGTTCACTATTGGTATATTTAATTCTTTTGCTTTATTAACACATGGATGACTTGGATCTATGCCAGGATTCTTAATAACTATATCTATATTTTCATCTAATAATTCTACCCCAGTTTCTGACTTGACAAAAGAAATACCCAAGGTATCTAATTCTTTTATTTTATCTTCTTCTTGATCTGCCCGATCAGTAATAATTATTTTATTAGAGGCATGAATTAACTTGGCTACATGATAACCACTTCTAGCCATTCCTAATATCAAAACGTTTTTGTTTTCTATCATATATTCAACTTCTTTCTATATCTAAGTTATCTAACTCTAACATTCTTTAGATTTTTAAAGATGTCTTTCTTTTTTTTTATCATTTTACTTCATCAAACAAATAATCATCTAAACAAATTATATCACCATAATAGTGTTTTTCGATATATTTTTTTATAATTGTTAACCCGACAATTCCTGAATCTATTAATCCTATTTCCATTTAAATCACTTTTATTAATTTATATTACTATTATATATAAAAAAATAAACTAAATGAATAGTTTATCTTTATTCTTAAAACTGTCAATTATTCCATCACTTTCAGGAACAAGAACTATCTCTTTGCTTTTTAAAGTCTTTTTCATATCTATTAATCTTTGATTACTAGATCCTCTAAATAAAAGATTTAAATCTTTTTTATCATTTTCAAATTTACCATCAACTAAGACATCAATGTAATTCAAAAATTCTAAATACTTAGGATTTTTCTTACCAAGCTTTAGAACTTCCTCATATGTCCAACCTGTATAACACCAAACATTAAGGTTTAGTTTTTTTGCATGCTTTGCAATCTCTAAAACTGGTTCAATTTGAAATAATGGGTCTCCCCCAGAGAATGTTATTCCATCTTGATTATTTAATTCATCTAATTCTCTTTTTATTTCTTCGACAGTCCACTCTTCACCACCATTAAAATCATGTGTTTGAGGATTTTGACAAAAAGGACAATTATGAGAACATCCTTGAGTCCAAATAACTGTCCTAACTCCAAAGCCATCAACAACACTATCTTTTTGTAGTGGCGCTGCTAGCCTTATTTTCATAGGTCTAACTAGCCTTAGTTATTTCTTTAATGCCAGTATGTTTAACTCTATCTTGTTCTTCACATTTTTTAGCATTATTGAATCTATCTGTTGTTCCAACTAAGTATCCAGTAATACGACGGATTCTTTCAAATCCTATACCTTCTCCTACCATTTTTTTGCTTTTTCCGTTTTCCATTTTTACCTCTCCTTTTCTTTATCAACAATCACATTCTAAATGATTAATAGTTTCAACCGGAACCCCTTCAAAATTGCGTCTACCACATCTAGGGCAAACATCCCCAATAACTCCAACATATCCACATACTGGATCTCTATCAACTGGATGGTTAATTGCTCCATAACCTATATCATTATCATGCATAACTCTAACTATACTTTCAAAAGCATCAACGTTATTTGCTGTATCACCATCAATTTCAATATATGATATATGTCCAGCATTAGTTAATTTATGATATTTTCCTTCAACTTCCAACTTATGACTAATAGTTGTGTGATAATAAACCGGAACGTGGAATGAATTTGTATAGTATTCTCTATCAGTTATTCCTTTAATTTTGCCATAAATTGATCTATCTATACCAACAAATCTACCAGATAAACCTTCTGCTGGAGTTGCTAAACAAGTGAAATTCAACTTTTCATCTTGACTATAACCATCACATTTTTCACGCATGTGTTTAATAATTTCTAATCCTAATTTTTGAGCACGTTCTGATTCTCCTTGATGTTCTCCTATTAAAGCTTTTAAACACTCGGCTAATCCTATGAAACCAATTGATAATGTTCCGTGTTTCAACACTTTTCTAATTTTATCACCTGGTTCTAATTTCTCAGAATCTAGCCATACATGTGCTCCAAGAAGGAACTTAAAGTTTTCAACACCTTTACTACATTGAATATTAAATCTTTGTAATAATTGACCTTTACATAAGTCTAAAACATCATCTAGTTCTTCATAGAAACCTTTCATGTCTGCTTTAGTTCTTTCTCCTAATGCAATACCATGTTTAATTCCTATTCTTGGTAAATTAATTGTTGTAAATGAAAGGTTTCCTCTTCCTGGGGTTACTTCTTTATCTCTATCTACAACATTACCTATTACTCTAGTTCTACATCCCATATATCCAACTTCATATTTAGGATCATTTCCATGTAAGTATGGCTTATTAAATGATGTGTCCATAAATGAGAAGTTAGGGAATAATCTTTTTCCAGATACTTTACAAGCCAATCTAAATAAATCGTAGTTTGGATCTTCTTTATTATAAGATACTCCTTCTTTTAATTTAAAGATTGATATTGGGAATATTGGTGTTTCACCATTACCTAAACCAGCATCTGTTGCTAACAAGAAGTTTTTAATAACCATTCTTCCTTCAGGAGATACATCTGTTCCAAAGTTTACTGATGAAAATGGAACTTGAGCTCCTGCTCTAGAATGCATTGTATTCAAATTATGAATAAATGCTTCCATTGCTTGATAAGTAATTCTATCAGTCTTTGAATATGCCTTACTATAAGCTTTAGTAAATAATTCTTCTAATCTATCAGATGTTATATATTCTTTAAATACTTCTTTAACATCTATATCTATAGTTTCTAATTTATCAATGATTTCAACAATTTTATCAAAATCTATTTCTCCCAAGAAACCATCTAAATCCAAATAATCATATATCATTTGTTTTAATTGCTTTTTAAATGTTTTTTTAACTCCAGGAGCCATATAGTAATCAAACATCGGAATACTTTGACCACCATGTTGATCATTTTGATTTGCTTGAATACATATTGCTGCTAGGGCTGTATAACTCATAATATCATTTGGTGTTCTTAAATAACCGTGTCCTGTTGAAAAACCATGTTTAAATAATTTATCTAAATCTATTTGATTACAAGTAGTTGTTCCCATTGCTAAGAAATCTAAATCATGAATATGAATAGTTCCTTCATCATGAGCTCTTGCATACTTGGTATCCATTAAATATGCCTTACCAAATTCTTTTGAAACTGTTGAACCAAAATGTAACATAGTTCCCATTGGTCCATCACCATCAACATTAGCGTTCTCTCTTTTTGCGTTTTCTTCTTTAGCACTTTTTAAGCCTAAACTTTCAATTGCCTTGACAAATTTATGTTGTTGTTTTACTACGAACGCATCACGAGATGCCGCTCTTCTTTCACGATAATCTGAGAATGATTTGTATACTTCTTCATCATATTTTTTTAATTCTTCTTCAATAATATCTTGAACTTCTTCAACGCCAATTGTCTTTCGACTCTCATAATTTTTTTCTATGTTTTTTAAAACCTTTTCGTATACTTTGTTTACTTCTTTTTCATCGTAATTGTCATATACGCTATCAAAGCCTTTTTTAATAGCTATTGCTATTTTTGGCCCATTAAACCCCACTCTTTGGCCGCTTCTTTTGACAACGACCAAGTCATTTAATAAATCATTTTTCATTATATTACCTCTCCCATAATACAATTCAATTATAATCACGCAGGATATAATTATCAATGTTTTTTTTAAAAAAAATATTCGTTTTGTAAATCGAACATTTAAAAAAATTAAAAAAAAATATAAAAAAAAATATTTGTTCTTAGATTTTATAAGCAAAATAAAAAAAATAAATTTTTTTATTTTTTTTGTTCGCTTTACATTCCAAAAAATGTAAAGGACGGTAAATATCTATTGTTAATATTTATTGCTATATAATTCTATAAATATTATAATATATTTATATAAGGAGTGATGGCTTTGTTTATTAATAAAAGAATCCATTTTATCGGTATTGGCGGTATTAGTATGAGCGCAATTGCTGAACTATTGCTTAGCAAAGGCTCTATTATAACTGGTAGTGATATCTATGAATCAAAAATAGTTAAAAATTTAGAAGATAAAGGGATAGAGATTGCCATTGGTGAAAAACCCGAATTAGTAGACAATGCTGATATAGTTGTCTACACTGCTGCTATTAAAGATGATAATAAAGAATTAATTAGAGCAAGGGAGTTAAATAAAGAATTACACGAAAGAGCGGAATTCTTAGGTATTATTTCTAAAGAATACGAAAATAGAATATGTATTTCAGGAACTCACGGCAAAAGCACTACTACTGGAATGGTAGCCACCTGTTTTTTAGAAGCAAATTTAAATCCTACTATTCAAGTAGGAGCAATCCTACCAATAATAAACTCCAATGGTTATGTTGGAGGTTCTAAATACTTTATTATGGAATCATGTGAATATGTAGACTCATTTTTAAAGTTTTTCCCTACCAGTGCTGTTATTTTAAATATTGACGATGATCACTTGGATTATTTTGGAGATATTGAAGGAGTAAAAAAATCATTTTCAAAGTTTGCAAATCTATTACCAGAAAATGGCTCACTAATTATAAATGGTGATGATAAGAATACTATGGATATTAAAAAACCTCAAGTTAGCACTATAACTTATGGTTTAAAAGATAATAATATTTTACAAGCTAAAAATATTACTTATGATGACTTGGGTCATCCTGAGTTTGATATATTCTATAATAACGAATTATTTATTCATATAGCATTAAATGTTTTAGGAAAACACAATATTTATAATGCTCTAGCCGCTAGTGCTGTTGGTATAGCTCATGATTTAGATAAAGATAGCATTAAAAAAGGCCTAGAGAGCTACCATGGAGTTGAAAGAAGATTTGAATTAGTGGGTAAATATAAAGATAGTGTTTTAGTTTATGATGATTATGCTCATCACCCTACTGAAATAGCATCTACCCTTAATTCAATAAAGAATATTAAATATAATCATTGTTATGCTGTTTTTCAATCTCATACTTATTCTAGAACTGTTGAACATTTGGAAGAATTTGCTAATGTATTAAAAGAATTTGATAATATCATTATTGCTCCAATATATCCAGCTAGAGAAACTAATATATGGAACGTTAAGGAAAGTCAATTGGTAGATTTAATAAAAAAAGACAATGATAAAGTATGTTATATTGATTCTTTCCCTAAGATAGTAGATTATTTAAAAGATAAATTAGTTCCTGGGGATGTAGTTATTACAATTGGAGCTGGACCAATTAATGAAGTTGGTTTAAGTTTATTAGAAAAAAAGAAATAAAGATTAAATCTTTATTTCTTTTATTTTGTCATCCATAATACTATATAAATATACTTTGGCATCTTTCTTTAGGACCATTTGAATATAATCATAATATATTTTTAATTGTTTTTCATATTCTAAATCGTCTATATTCTTTAATTTATAATCCACTATTTTAATCATATTGCTTTCTATTAATAATAAATCTATTATTCCATAATAATTATTATTATCTTTAGCGAACATAAACTCATGTTCTTTTATTATTTTCGTTTCTTTAGTTATATTTAATAATTTAACCAAGGAACTTATTTCTTTTTTATAGGGATTATCATCTTCTATATTTAAAAAATCTGTTTCTTCAAATATTTTATGTATATTAGTCCCCTTAGTTAACAATTCATCGTCATGCAAAGATATACGATCTATTATTTTTTTAGAAGCATTCTTATTAACTTTATTATACTTTTCTATTGATATATTTTTAAAAGTTATTTTTTCTTCTTTATTTTTTAATTCTAATAAATTGTTTTTTCTATATAAATAATCTTTAGTCAAATTATAATTATCAATTTTTATATCAGTTATATACTTATCTATATTAATAGAATTCAAAAAACTTAAAAATGAATTATATTTTCTTTTAATGCTTATATCTACTAATTTATTTAAAGATAATCTTTCTTCATCTAAACTAGTTACAATTATTATTTTTTCTTTAGCTCTAGTTAACGCTACATAAAAAAGTCTAATTTCTTCAGAAACATTATCTATTAAATATTTTTCTTTCAACAAATCTTTTAGTATTGAACTAGATACTCCATCATTAAATATAGGAGTAATAAGACCATATTTATTATCAAATATCCATCTTTCTTTTATATCCATGGTGTTAAACTCTTTATGCAAACCACAGAAATAACATACTGGGAATTCTAAACCTTTAGATTTATGAATATTCATTAATTTTACTGAAGAAGAATCATTTATTGTGTTTTTATATGTTATTTCTTTAGAACTATCAATTATTTTTATTAAATACTCACTAAAGTCTCTAATTGTCCAACCTAATTCAGTTAAATATGATGCCATATCACAAAGATTATCGATTCTAATAATTGCATCTTCAATAGATCCTATTTTAATAAGATTTTCATAATAATTAAATCTATCTAATATAATGTTAATTAATTCATAACTATCTATATTATCTATATTAGATATTATATCTAAGCATTTATTATAAATATCGGTTTCTTTATAAGAGTTATTTTTAATAATATTAAAAATAACTTTGTCTTCATATTCAAATAAATATGATCTAGCTACACTCATAAAATAATACTTAAATTTATTATCTAAAATATTATCCTTTATTTTAAATAATAATTGAATAATATTATTAATCATAATAATATCTATTTCATTAGTTAATTTTTTATCTTCATAAACTGTTATAGGAATATTTAAATAATTAAATACTTTAGTCATTAAAGAAAATGATGCTCCCCTATCCATTATAATAGCAAAATCTTCATATCTAGCTTTCCTTAAAGTATTATTATCTTTATCCCAAACCAAATAATTATTATTAATTTTATTAATAATATCTCTACCAATAATAAAACATTCAATTTCTTCTTTAGAATAACCATTATTCTCCTTGGAATAATTATATATTTCTAAATTATAATTTTGATTATTTGCTAAATTATCTTCATAAGATTTATTTGCTTCTTTCATTTGGTGAGATGAAGCATAATCTGCTCCCCCGATTAAATCATCCATAATTAGAGAAAATATCGTATTAATACCTTCAATTACCTCTTTACGAGAGCGAAAATTATTTAATAAATCAATTTTTATTCCACCCCAATTATTTGAATAATTATCATACTTACTCTTAAATAAGCTTGGGTTAGCATTTCTAAATCCATATATAGATTGTTTAATATCACCAACCATATAGACATTGTTATTTGCTATTAAGTTAATAACTTCTTCTTGCAAATCGTTGGTATCTTGATATTCATCTACACATATTTCCTTTGTTTTATTCCTTATTTCTTCCCTAATGGAATCTTGTTCTTTTAATAACCTAATGGCTAATAATTCAATATCAGTAAACTCATATAAATCATTTTCAAACTTATATTCATCAATTTTTTTAAAATATCTTTTTATTATAGTTATTAGAACTTCTACATAATCAGCAGTTATATTGAATGTATTATGTATTTCTTCTGTGTCTTTATATCTTACAAAAGATATAATTCTTTTTAAAGCACTATCAATATTATCTTTATATATTTTAATATCTTCACTAGAACTAGGCCTTCTTGGTAATTTTACTTGCGAATTAATTAAGATATCTTCATAAGTCTTTGATTTAATTAATTTATCTAAAGCTTTACTCATACTATCATAATAATCCGAATAATTAGATTCACTCAAATAATATAAATTAGTTTCTATATCATCTATTTCTTTGATAATAAGATTAACATATTCATCAATATATCCATTAATAACACTTTCATTAAAGTTTTTTTCTAAATATGAATCTAGATACTCATCTCTATTGCTTAATAATTCTATCTTTTTTATAATTTTTAAGAATTGCTTTTTTAACAAAGCATCATCTTTAATTACAAAATCATTAATTAATTTTATAAACTTTTCATTATCTTCTTCATATAATTCATCAAATACACTATCTAGTATTTCTTCTTTTTTCATATCCATAAAACTATTATCAGCAATACTTAGATTAGGAGATATATTTAATAAATAATTATATTGTTTAACTAAAGAAAGAGTCCAAGAATCAAAAGTAGTAATTGAAGCTGCATCTAATAAAAGTAAGTTATCCTTTAATTCTGGATAATCCATAATCTTTTTTCTAATTCTTTCTTTCATTTCTAAAGCTGCAGCATTAGTAAACGTTAAAACTATTAATTCATCTATTTTTATTCCTTTTAGAAGATTATTTATGACTCTTTCTGTTAGAACTGCTGTTTTACCAGAACCTGCTCCAGCTGAAACAATTATATTAGTTCCTGTTTCATTAATTGCCTTTAATTGCTCTTCTGTCCATTTAGGCATCTTCTTCACCCCCTAAAAAGGATAAATCTTTTATTTCTTCTAATATGACATAGTCTTCTTCTTTTTTAAAGCAAAGATCCTTAAAAGAACAATATTGGCACCCAATTTTATTATCATAACCTATCTTTTTAGGATTAATATTAAAATTACCTTCTAAAATATTATCTATTGCGTTATCAATATTCTTCTCAGTTAAATCAATAATTTGATTAATTTGATCATCACTTAAAACTTTAGCATAACTACTAAAAGAACCATCATTTTTGGTTTTCATTCCTTTTATTAAAAAACTATTTTCATAACTATTATCAAACTCTTTTAATATATCTTGAGAGTTATTTGAATAACCTAATAATTTTAGATTGTTTTCTCTTTGAATATCATAACTTTCTCTATGATTATAAGCAATATCTTTATCTAAAACATAGTGTAAATAAAAACCAGAAAACCTAGGGTGAATGAATAAATTACTTTTAGATATCAAATA
>JAEEGL012596990.1_pt1 | contig 46925 bp, 51 predicted proteins | sample 9134231 | NCBI WGS metagenome assembly JAEEGL01 (sample SAMN16246548, study PRJNA631951) | gut metagenome | biome: gut microbiome; feature: rumen; material: fiber-attached | host: Bos | place: Iran: Karaj | collected 2018-10
ACTTTAGAAAATTATGGATTACAAGAATTAATGCTGCTTGTAGAAGTAATGATATAGTTTATTCTAAATTCATTAATGGTCTTAAGAAAGCTAATGTTGAAATCAATAGAAAAATGCTTTCTGAACTTGCAATATTTGCACCAGAAGAATTTACAAAATTAGTTAAAATGGCTAAAGATGCTTTAGAAGGAAAAGCAACAGCTAAAGTTGAAGCTAAAGATGTAGAAAAAACTATTGAAGAAAAGAAAGATTATTCTAAATTATCAGTTGCTGAATTAAAAGATTTATGTGCTGAAAAAGGTATAGATGCAGCTGGTATGAAAAAGGCTGATTTAGTAGCTGCTTTAGAAAAATAATTAAAATAAGATAAGTTTAACTTATCTTTTTTATTTGCTATAATTTTATTAGGAGGATTTATGATATATATAACTGGTGATAAACATGGTAGATTTAGTGATGTTTTAGATTTTTGTCATCAATATAATACTAGTAAAAAAGATATAATGATTGTGCTTGGAGATGCTGGTATAAATTATTGTAGAAATGAAAACGATTATATATTAAAAGAAGATTTAAAAAAATATCCAATTACATTTTTTTGTATACATGGTAATCATGAGGAAAGACCTGAAAATATTAGTACATATATAACTAAAAAATTTAAGGGTGGAATTGTATATTATGAAAAGAATTATCCTAATATTTTGTTTGCTAAAGATGCTCAAATTTATGATCTTAATAATTTTAAAACTTTAGTTATAGGTGGAGCTTATAGCATAGACAAATATTTTAGATTAATATATGGTTATAATTGGTATGAAAGTGAACAACCTAGTGAAGAAACTAAAGAAGAAGTTAGAAATGTTTTGAAAGATAATAAAATTGATATTATTTTATCTCATACTTGTCCATATAAGTATATTCCATCAGAGATGTTTATTAGTGGGGTTAATCAAGAAAATGTTGATAATTCAACTGAATATTTTTTAGATGAAATAGAAGAAAAAACAGATTATAAATATTGGTATTGTGGTCACTATCACACAAATAAAGAAATAGATAAAATGAGATTTATGTATGGTGATATAAAACAATTCCCAAAGAACAAGCAACTTATTAAAAAGTATAGATTATAAGTGTGAAAAATGATAAAATGTTCTTATGATAATATGAGGAGGTTATATGAATAAGAGGTCTTTATTATTAATCGTATTGTTGGCTATTGTATTTCTTGGCGTAGGTTATGCTGTAATTAGTAATATTACGTTAGCTGTTCAAGGTAATGCAACAATTGCTGTTGATGATTCAAACTTTAGTGTTAAATTTGATGAGGCAAGTTCATTTACTTATGACAAGACAGGAGCACCAACTAATACAATTGTAAAATTAAATAGAAGTAGTGACACACTAGTATCTTTTTCAATTAGTAATTTATCACAAGCAGGTGACGTTGTTTTAATTACTTATCCAATAAAAAATGTAAGTGAAACTCTTGATGCTGAATTAGAAACACCTGTTGTTAATTTTACTAATTCTGAATACTTTACTGTTACTGCGACGTTATCATCTTCAGATCTTATTAAACAAACTGGAACTGCTAATTTGAATGTTAGAGTTGAAGTAATAAGTACACCAATAGATGATAATGTAACAACAAGTGGTTCTATTAGCATTATTGCTAAACCAAAAAATTGATTAAAAAGAATAAAAATATGATATAATAAAATATAATAAGGAGGTATGTTATGAGAAAAATGAGAGGAGTTTTAGTAATTTTGGTTGCTATATTAGTGTTAGGTGTAGGTTATGCAGCAATTTCAAATGTTACATTAGTTGTTGATGGTAATGCAACAGCTACTGCAGATCCAAATAACTTTGTTGTAAAGTTTGATCAACAAAGTACATTTAGTGCACCAACTAAAGTGCCAACAACTGCAACTGTTACCCAGAGAAGAATTGATGATACACATGCAACATATAGTATTACTGGATTTACTAAAGCTGGAGAAACTGTAACAATGGATTTTCCAATAGTAAATGAAAGTGATACATTAAATGCATCTTTATCAGCTGAAGTAACTACACATAATAATGATGAATACTTCACAGTTTCACAAGAATTATCTAGTCCAACTGCTGCTGCTGGTGGATCTTCAACATTATCTGTTACAATTACAGTTAATAAAACACCGATTACTCAAGATGAAACAGTAAGAGGAGTAGTTACTGTAACTGCAACACCAGTTAATCCAACAAATTAATAATTATTAAAAAGAAAGAAGAGGGTACATGAAGGTAGATAGATTAAAAAATTATGTTTTTGAAATAATACTTTTAATATTATTAGTATCATGTACCTTTTTTATTTCAGCATATACTAAATATATAGTTTCAGCTATAACATTTTTAGTTTATATATTATCATTATTTTTTGTAAAAAAGAAATTGGTACCATATACTAATAAAAAACAAGTATATTATATAATGATTATTTTCGGCATATTATACGTGGCACTTTATTATGTACTTGGTATATATGTTGGATTTTATAATGCATTAAATAGATTCAATTTTTTGACGTTTTATGCTTATATATTACCTATAACTATAATTATTGTTTGTACTGAGAAACTTAGATTTAAATTATTAGCATCTAATAAGAAATTATCTAAGATTTTTGTTTTAGTTGATACTGTATTAATTGATATGCTTATTTATTTATATATTTATAATATAAATGATTTTAATGGCTTTATTAATTTAGTAGGTTATATTATTTTTTCTTCAATTGCAGGGAATTTATTATACAATTATTTAAGCCCTAAATTTGGAGATAAACCAATTATATTATATAGACTTATCATTACATTATATGTATATTTAATACCAATTACGCCTAATGTTTATATATTTTTTAGAGCATTTATTAGGATGATTTATCCATTATTAATATACATTCATGTTGATAGAAATTATAATCCTGATAGAGAAACGCTTAATACAAAAGCTGCTAAAACTAGTTATGTTAGACTTGCTTGTACTTTTGTGTTAGCAACATTACTTATTATGCTTATATCTTGTAAGTTTAAATATGGAGCTTTAGTAATAGGTTCTGGATCAATGAGTGGAGCTATTGAAAAGGGAGACGTAATAATATATAAAGCAACTAATGAAAATTTTAAAAAAGGTGAAATAATTGCTTTTGAAAGGGATGATATTATTATTGTTCATAGAATAGTTGATGTTTCATATTCTAAAGGTATTTATCGATATTTTACTAAGGGTGATGCCAATCAAATGAATGATGATGGATATGTTGTAAAAAGTAATATAAAAGGAAAGATTGTTTTAAAAATTAAATGGATTGGAAGACCAACATTGTGGCTTAGAGAACAATTTAAATAAAAAGGAAATATATGACAAGGGATAAAAAGAGGAATACAATAGTTAAAACTTTATATGTATTATCATCTTTAATAATATGCGTTAGTATATTATTGTTTTTGTCGTATATAAAAACAAGTAAACCTGTTAGAAAGGTTTATAAAGAAAATAGTAATGTAGATTATAAAGTTCATTTAAAAGAAAATGAGTTTTTTGAAGATAATATAATAGAAGAAGATAATCAGTATATTGCTAGACTTGTAGATAGTATTAATTTTAATATAGCATATAAAGTATTTTTTCCATCTAAGTTAAAATATAATTATAAATATAAAGTTATTCTTACATCTACAGTTAAAGAGAAATCTAATGATAATATTATTTATAAATATTCTGATGAATTATATTCAAGTAAGATAATAAATGGAAGTGGTGTTCTTGATATTAGAAGACTTGAGGTAGTTGATTATAGTAAATATAATGATCTAATCAATAGATTTAAAAACGTATATGATTTAAGAAGTTCTTCTGATAATTTAGAATTATCATTAATAATAGATTTATATAATATAGATGGTGTTAAAAACAATATAGAAAATAAACAAGTTGTTACTGTTAATATACCACTTGCTGAAAATACAATAGCTATTGAAAATACTAATTATGGGGAAGATAAAGAGTTTGTTATAGATGAGACTGTTAAAAATAGCAAGTTTGGTTTATTAATGCTTAGTGTTATTATGTCAGTAAGTGGTTTGTGCATACTTATATATAACATTATATATAGTAAAAGAACTAGAACAGCTCAAATGGTTTATGATAAAGAGATTAAGAGTATTTTAAATAATTATGATTCATATATTCAAAAGATTAGTGGTACTTATGATATAGGTACTTCTCAAGTAATTAAGATTGAATCTTTTAGTGATATTTTAGAAATTAGGGATACATTAAAACAACCGATATTAATGCTTGAAAATGAAGAGAAAAATGGTACATTTTTTATAATACCTGCTACTAATAGTATTATTTATACTTATGCTCTTAGAATGGTTGATATAGAAGCTAAAATAGAGGGTAAAGAAATTCCTACATATGATATAACTGAAATACCGCATAGTGATTTTGTATCAAATAAAAAATATACTAAAGAATATATTGATGATGAAATTATTAGAACTATTCATATGCCTGTTATAGATGAATCTAATGTTGTAAAAGGTAATGGAACTGATTTATATGATCAATTAGAATTAACTAGAAGTTTTAGTATTAGTGAAATTAAGAAGGTTTTAAAAGAAGCTAAAAAAGAAAAAGAAAAAAGAGAACGTGAAGAAAAAAAGGCTAAGAAGAAGATAATTAGAAAGAGTAAAAAAGATGAGGATACTTCAAAATAGTATCTTTTTCTTTATAAATAAAGTATAATATTTCTAGGAGAATATATGGAAGAGGTTAAAAATTTTATTCATAAATTTAATTTACTTTTATTAAGTGATGAATATATATCTAAAAAGAAATTAGATAGTTTTTTAGATATGAATAAAGATATTATATCAAGTGTATATTCTACCGAAGATGATGGTTTAAGAAATGAAGCTATTAGCATTTTAAATAATGCTAGTGATATTATTAAAAATAGAAATGAAAGATTTGTTAATGATAAACTATTAGATTATAAAGAATATTTTGATAATATGTTTAAAGGAATAGATGATTCAATAATATTAGATGAAGAGCAAAGAAGAGCTATTATTACTGATGAAGATTATTCTTTAGTAGTAGCTGGTGCTGGTAGTGGAAAAACTACTACAATGGCTGCTAAAGTAAAATATTTAGTTGATAAAAGAAATATTAAAGAAGATAAAATTATTTTGCTTGCTTTTACAAATAAAGCATGTGAAGAATTACAAGATAGAATTAATGATGATTTTGGTTTAAATGTTGAAGTATTAACTTTTCATAAACTTGGTATGAAGTTTTTAAGAAAGATATTTACTGGACCTATTTCTATAGTTGGAAATGGGACTTTTGTATCTCTTTTAGAAAATTATATTACTAAGATTATTTTTGAGGATAAAAATACTTTAAAAATATTTATGGATACATTTAAAAAATACGTATTCTTTGATGATAAATGTTTAACATTTAAAAAGTTTGATGATTATTTTGATTATTATGCTCATAAAACTTATGATTTAAATAAAAATAAAATTATAGATTATTGTAATACTAGAATTATGAATAGACTTGATAATTATACAAGTATTACTGGTGAACATTTTAGATCTCGTGGAGAAGTTATGATTGCTAATTATTTATATACTAATGGTATACCATATGTATATGAAAAAACTTATCCACAAAAGGTATCTGATGATAGAAGTTATAGTCCAGATTTTACTATATTAAATGATGGCGCTCCTATATATGTTGAATATTATGGTCTTAGTAAATATAGAGAAAATGGTAATTTTAGTGAAGAAGAAGTAGATTTTTATAAGAGTTTAATTAAGAAGAAAAAGAAGTTACATGAACAATATGGAACTGATTTAGTAGAATTATATTCTGAATATGATAATGGTTCTAATTATATAAAGGAATTATCTTTAGCATTAGAATCAAGAGGAATTCCTAAAATAAAGAAAAATTATGAAGAAATATTTTATAAACTTTTATATACTTCAAAAGAAGTAGAATATTTTAATGTTGTTAATTTATTTTTGATGTTTATTACTAGATTTAAAGAAAGAGGTATGCATACTAGTGATTTTGATGAATTAATTAAGAATGAAAAGGATGAAAATATTAAGAATCAATTAATATTCTTAAAAGCATTTTATGTTTATTATGAAAGAGAAATTCATTCAAGTGACAAACTTGATTTTGCTGATATGATTAATTATGCATATAGATATGCAGCTACTTTGGAAGATAAAATGGAATATGATTATATCATAATTGATGAATATCAAGATATTTCTAGAATGAGATATAATTTTGCTAAAAAGATATCTGACATTTTTGATGCTAAAATAGTGGCTGTTGGTGATGATTGGCAAGCTATATATGGATTTAGTGGTTCTGATGTTGAATTATTTACTAATTTTTATGAATTAATGGGTTATGCTAGTATTATTAAAATACAAAATACATATAGAAATAGCCAAGAATTATTAGATCTAACTACTAGTTTTGTATCAAAAGACACAACTTCATTTACTAAAGAATTAAAAAGTAATAAGCATTTAGATAAGCCTGTTGAAATATTCTATTATGATATAAAAAATGAAAATTCTAAGATGGAAAGTTTAATAACTATAATAGAAAAAGTATATGAAGAAAATAAAGATAATAAGATTTTATTACTTGGAAGATATAAGAGTGAAAAAGATGAACTAATTAAAAGTAATTTATTTTCTGCTGGATCTGATGATAAAATATATTTAAGAAGTATAATGGATGCTAAAATTGATTTCTTAACAATACATAAATCTAAAGGTTTAGGATATGATTATGTAGTTATATTAAATGGATATAATGGTACACTGGGATTCCCATCTAAAGTTGAAGATGAAGAGGTATTAAAGAGAATTAGTATTGAAAGTGATGAAGGTAATTATCCAGAAGAGAGAAGATTATTTTATGTAGCTCTTACACGTACTAAGAATAAAGTATTTATCTTATGTCCATATTTACCAATGGATAAGAGAAGTGAGTTTGTTAGAGAAATTGAAACAAGTGAATTTGTTAGTAGAAGTTTAATGATATTTTAAATAAGTAATCTCGGGGTGAAAAATGAAAAAGATATATATTATTAGTATTGTTATTTTAGTTATTGCTTTGATAGTATATTTAATTGTTAATGATGAAAAAGTCATTAAAGAAAATGATTTAAATATATATTTTTTTGATGCTGGTAAAGCAGATGCTATATTAATATCTCATAATAATGATTATGTTATGATTGATACAGCTACTGAAGATTTTTCTGATACAATATTATCTTATTTTGAAAAAAATAATATTAAGAAATTGGATTATTTAATTATTAGTCATCCTGATAAGGATCATATTGGTAGTGCTTCTAAAATAGTTGATAATGTTACTATTTCTAATGTTATAAAGAATTCTTATATTAAGGGAAGTACTTATGAAAATAAGTTTCTTGATTCACTTAATAATAAAAATATAGAGCCACTTGTACTTGGAATAAATGATGATTATTCATTTACTGTTGGTGATATGAAATTTAATATCAATACTGCTAAAGAGAATTACGATAAAGATGAAAGTAATAATTCGTCTTTAGTAGTTGGTTTAGAATATAAAAATAATTCTTTCTTATTTACTGGTGATATTGAAAATGCTAGAACTAAAGATTTTGTTAAAGAAAATAGTAAGAAATATGATTTTATTAAGATGCCTTATCACGGTAATTATAAGAAAACATATAATGATTTAATTGAAAATGTTAGTCCTAAATATGCAGTTATAACTTCTTCGGAAGAAGAAATGGAAGACGAAAAAACAATAGATTTATTAAGTAAAAATGATATAAATTATTATTTAACTAGAAATGGCAATATTACTATTTTATCTGATGGAGATAATATAAGAGTAGTAGAGGATTAGTATGAAAAATAAAGTTATTTTTAAATTCTCTTTATCATCTTTTTTGTGTTTTATAGTAGATTATGTTTTATATGTTATATTTTATTTGTTATTTAAAAATATAGTTATTTCTAATTATTTAGCAAGGTTTATTTCATCTATTGTTAATTATAATATTAATAAGAATGTTGTATTTAAAAACAATAAAAAAAATATTCAATATATTATTGAATATTTTTGTCTTGTTCTAATTATTATTTAAATTAATAAATTTGTTTTAAATGTATTTGTAAGTATAGGATTTAATATATTTATATCAAAAATTTGTACTGAAATATTATTGTTTTTACTTAGTTATTATATCCAAAATAATGTTATTTTTAATAAAAAGGTTAAATATGATAAGTTATATGTTTTGTTTATAGTTTTATTTTCTGTATATTTTTTATTAGATACATTTTTAATTACTAAAGAGATAACTGTTATAGAAAATAATGAAACTAGTCAAAATGTAACTATTAAAGAAAATGAAGTTATTAGTGATGAAAATCATTATAAGGATGAAAATATAGAAGTTAAAATTAGTGAATATTATGAATATAATACTAGAATATATGTGGCTGATATATATATTAATAATCCTGAATATTTAAAGAGTGCTTTTGCTAATGACAAGTTTGGTCAAAATATAACAGAATATACTTCTACAATAGCAGGTAATAAGAATGCAATTGTAGCTATTAATGGAGATTTTTATGGTGTTCAAAAGAAGGGTTACGTTATAAGAAATGGAGTCCTTTATAGAAATAAATCTAAAAATAATGAAGATCTTATTATATATAAAGATGGACATTTTGAAATTATAAGAGAAGGTAAAGTTAAATTAACAGACGTTTATGAAAAGGGAGCATATAATGTTTATACGTTTGGTCCTGCTTTAATAAATAATGGAGAAATAGTTGTAACTGAAAAGAGTAAGGTTCAAAGAGAATTAAGAAATAATTCAAGAACAGCTATTGGATATATTGATAACTCTCATTATATATTTGTTGTAGCTGATGGAAGAAGTGAAGATAGTATAGGCTTATCTTTATTTAACTTTGCTACATTTATGAGTAGATTTAATTTAAATGTTTTATATAATCTTGATGGAGGTGGATCTTCTACTTTATATTTTAATGGAAGAGTAGTTAATAAACCAACTTCTAATGGTAAAACCATAAAAGAGAGAAAGGTTAGTGATATTGTTTATGTTGGGTATGAATAATATAAAAAAATATAGACATAATAGTTTCATATATACAATAGTCACTATGATAGTATCTTTTATATATGAATTATTTAGTCATGGAATATTTTCTAGTTATCTAATATTTGCTTTTATATTTCCTTTTATATCATTAGTTTTTTATGAAATATTATATAAGAGAAAAGATAAAAATTTTTGTTTAATATTCAGTAGATTGTTTAATTTAAGTATGTTAACTTTTACTATTTTATTTATTATGTTAGGTGTTTTAGAAATATATGGTACAACTAATGATTTGATATATGTTTATTTAGTATTAGGATTATTTTTATTAGTAATTAGTATTATTCTTGAATTAATATATTTAAAAAGAAAAGAGTTTATCAAATAAACTCTTTTATTTTAATTTGTGTTTAAATTCTTCTAATGTAGTTGATTTTGAAATTCTAATTCTTGGTAATTTATATTTATCTGTGTTTCTTTTTACTTTCCCGTTATTAATAGTAAATGCATATTTTATATTATTCTTTTTTAATGCAGTAATTGTATTGTTGTTATAATGCCCAAATGGATAAGCAAAAGCATTATTATTTCCAACTAATTGGACGCTCTTTGTTATGTCTTTATAAATTGTTTCATAGCTAGAACACATTACGGCTCCATCCCAATGCTTTTTATTTTCTTCTTTATTACATTTTCTTACATGAAGTGAGTCTGTATGTGATTCAAAATCTAAATATGGTTCTTTTGTATAATTTTTCCATTTGTTTTTACTAGTTATACAAAAAGATGTAATTGGTATTTCATATTCTTGAAATACTGGAAGAGCTACATTGAAGAATGATGGAACACAATCATCATCTGTAACAATAACACTATTTTTAGGTAAATCTATTTTACCATCAATATATTTTCCGAGCTCATTCCATGTTGGAAAGTAGTAGTTATTTTCTTTTAAAAATTTTAATTGGTTTTCTAAATTGGTTTTAGATACATAATTATGTGGATTTGATTCTCCAGGTTTTTCTCCTTTTGTATCATCATAGAACCAGTGATACATTAATACTGGAATTCCTTTTGTATTTTTTTCTTGTACATTAATTGTTTTTGTAAGAGTAGTTTCATTATTTGAGCTATCTTTTACTGTATAAGTAACTGTATAAATTCCTTTTTTTGATATATCTAGATTTGATTCTACTTTAACATTACTTGTAATATCTCCATCATAATTATCTATTGCTTTAAAGTTATTAATATCTAATTCTTTATTTAAAATAGCATAATCTTTTATACTCGAATCTAATTTGATTTCTGGTTTTTGTGTATCAACAACATTTATAACATTTACTATATGAGTATTATTATTAGAACTATCTTTTACTGTATAATTTATTTCATATTTACCAAGTTTATTTATATCAACAGTTCCATTTACTTGAACATTATCTGTTATGTCTCCATCATAATTATCTATTGCTGTATATTTTGGCATTTCATATTTATTACCATATTCTATAGTTTTATTACTTTCTTCTATAGATAGTTTTGGTGATTCAATATCTTTAACTTCTATATGTCTTTCTATAGTTTTATTTGATACTGAATATAATACCTTGTATTTGCCAGGTTTATGTGTATTAACAGTATTAATAGTTTTATAGTTTCCATATTTTTTTCCTCTATATTTTACGGAAACACCTTCATCTTTATAGTTTTCATTAATATTGACTACAATATTATCTTTTCCATTTAGTTTAATATGGTAAATGAATAGAAAACTATATATGGTATTTATTATTAATACAGTTGCTATTGCTATAACAGAAAATATTGGTATCCTTTTCTTCATTTTTTCTCCTCGTCAATATTATAGCACTTTATTTTTAAAAGTGTAGTTATATTGTTAATATATTGTTATTTTATTGAAACAAAGGGAAATATAGGGTATAATTATGGCCATGGAGAAAAAAAGAAATATGAAAAAGTTAAGTGCGCTATTGTTTACAGTTTTATTATTTTTTGTAGGTGTAGTTGTTGTTAATGCTAAGACTGAGGCTGATTTATTAGAGGCTCTATCACAAAATATTGAACTAAAAGATGGTTCAACATGGAGCTTATCTGATGGTGATTTAAAGAAAGCTAAAGATTATTTAAATAAATATGAAATCTCATCTGATGATGTAGATTACATAATTAGTCAAATTGATGCTGCTAAAGAAATAATTAAATCTGAAGGAACTAGTAATTTCTCTATTTATTCTGCTAGTCATAAGAGTGAATTAAAAGAATTAGTTGCTAAGGTTGATAGCAAAACTAATGTAAAAGCAGAAGTTAAAGATGGAGCCGTTATTATTTATAATGTAGATTCTAATGGTAATAAAACAAGTGTATTTTATGAAGTTACAAATTTAGTTAAACAAACAGGATCTTCAAATACTATGACTGTATTAGCATATATTTCTTTAGTAATAATTTCAATTGGTACTGTTTTAGTAGCAAGAGAAATTAAAGCTAATAATTAAAAATGAGAAAAGTGTTTAAGAGCAAAATTTTTTATGATGCTGTAATAGCACTTTTCTTTATGGCTATTTTTGTTCTTTGTTTCTATGTTACATTAGATGAAAAAATATCAAATACTATTACTTTGATTAATATTTTTGGTGGTGAAAGAGCAGAATATACTGACACAGAAGTTAAGTATGATTTTAAGAGTAGAACTCTTGTAGAATTTCCTTATTTTGGTGAAAAATATGCTGAAATAAAAATCGAAAAAATGAAACTTGATTTACCAGTATATCATGGAGATACATTAAAAATATTAAGAGAGGGTGTAGGTCATTATGCAGGTAGTTATTTTCCTGGAGAAAATGGAACAATAATATTAGCTGCTCATAATACTGCTAAGTATTTTAAGAATTTAGATAAATTAGAAAAAAATGATGAAGTTGTAATAGAAACAAAATATGGAACATTTAAATATATAGTTGATAGTAGTAAGATTGTTAAAGAAACTGATCTTGATGCTTTTAAAATAGAACAAAATGGTGAAAAGCTTATCATGTATACATGCTATCCAATGCATAAAAGTGTAGTTGGTAGAAGAACTAAAAGATATGTAGTATATGCTCATAAGGCAGGTGAAAAATATGAATAAGTATAAGATTATTTTAGATTATTTACTTGGTTTTATTACTTGTTTACTTTGTAGTCTTTTAGTAATTGTATTTATACTTAAAAATAATATTTTTACTGAAAAGAATTTATTAGAAAAATTTGAAAAAGAAAATTATTATGAAGAAGTATATAATATTACATTAGAAGATATGAAAGATTATATGGTTTCTTCTGGATTTGAAGAAGAAATATTAGATAATATTTTTTCTGTAAATGATATAAAAAAAGATGTTAATGGTTATATAAATAGTTATTTTAAAAATAGTGAATATAAAATCAATAGTAAGTTAGTTTCTAATAATATAAGAAGTAATATTGATAAATATTTGGTTAAAAATAATATAGATGTTCAAAATAAAGAAGAATTAGAGATGTTTTTAACTGATATGGAAAACATATATGTAAAAAGAGTTAATTTTTATAATATGTTAGGTAATTTCAAGAATAGGTTTTATAAAATATATAATTTAATTTATAAAGCACAAATTATACTTGGTGGAGTTATTCTTTTATTAAATATTCTTATGATTCATATGAAGAATAAACATATAGCATCTGTTTATATGGCTTCTGGTTTTATATTATTATTTGTTAGATTCTTAATATATGAAAAGATAGATTTTAGAACCTTAGTTATTATTTCTGATGCTTTTTCTAAAGTTCTTAAAGTTTTATTAACAAATATTGCTTCAGAATTAATAATATTTGGAATAATATTAGTGGTAATAGGAATATTAATTAGTCAATTAGAGCCAACTAAGGTTGATGGAAGTAAGATTACTATTAATAGAGATAATGAAGAAATTAAGAAAAGGTTAAATATAGATAGTAAAAAAAAGAATAGAAAAAAAGTAGAAAGAGCTAGAAAAACTTAAAGAAATTAAATTTAAGTGGTTTTTTTGAATGCTGTAAGAAGTATTTAAAAAGTAAATTGGTTTTTGGGTATGTAATAGATAATTTAAGATTTGATTATAGTTATAATGAAAACTAATCAATTTTTTGATTAGTTTTTATTATGAAAAGATGATTTTTGAGTTTACAATATATCATAAAAATAGTATACTTTTTATAGTAGGGTAAGAGGGTGTTATAAGTGTTTGAAAATAAAGTTTTGGTTAATTTATATATATTATCATTAGGAATTAATTATGAAATGTATGTTCCTGTAAATGAAAGAGTTGGAAATATTTCAAAACTTTTAAATACTGCTATGTTTGATGGAGTAGATAACGGTTCAAACTATACTCTTATTAATATTGAAGATGGTACATATTATAAAGAAAATGATATCATTAGAGATACAAATATAAAGAATGGAACGAGATTGTTATTAGTATAATATAAGAGGGTTGATAGTGTGAACGTATATTTATATGATAAAACTAAGATAATTACATTAATGTTACCTAGTAAGAAAATAGGTAATTTTTGGATTGCAGATGAAAAAGGAAAGAATATTGTTAACATTAATGGTGAAAATGATGAGTGGTATTTGTCAGGAAATGATGGAGTAACAATTTCAGGTAATATTATTGGTGGTAATCTTTTATTAAAAGAAAAATCTGTTTATGTAATTGAAAGAGATGGAGAAAAGAAATTATTATTTGTAAATAATACTATTGATTATTCTTATAGAGGTTTTTTAATAGGAGATGGATCTACATTTAAAGTTGGTAGAGGTTTATCATGTGATATTAGTACTCAAGTTGCTAATGTAGAAGAAAATCATGCCGCATTTACATTTAAAGAAAATAAATGGACAATTCAAAGAGTTAATAATGCTCCTTTATATATAAATAACTTAATAATGACCGAAGAGATAAAAACAGTTAATAATGGTGCTCTTGTAGACTTATTTGGTTTAAGGATTGTTTTAATAGGCGGTAAATTTTTTGTTAATAATCCTGATAATGCAACTACAGTTATTAATGATTTTGCTAAATGTGATTTTGGTACTAGAGAAACAATAATAGATGAAGAAATAGAAAATAAAAACATGTATGAAGATACGGATTATTTTCTTAGAAGCCCTAGAATGAAAAGAAATATTCAAACTTTAGAACTAGGAATAGATTCTCCACCGCAAAAAGAAGAAATGCCTAAGACACCTTTAATAATGACTTTAGGTCCTATGCTTACAATGGGTGCTAGTAGTATGATTAGTCTTACACAGGCTTTTCAAAGTATTAGTGAAGGTACTAGGACATGGGCTCAACAATGGCCAACAGTTCTTATTAGTTTAAGTATGGTAACATCTATGTTTGTATGGCCATTTGTAACTAGAAAGTATGAAGAAAACCAAAAGAAGAAGAGAGAAGAAGAAAGAAAACAAAGATATCTTTTATATATAGAACAAAAGAGAGCTGAAATAGTTAAAGAATATGAACTTCAAAAGAGAATTTATGAAGAGAATCTTTTAACATTACCAGCATGTTATGACATTATTACTAATAGAAGAAGAACATTATGGGAAAGAAAGATTGATCAAAATGATTTCTTAACTATTAGACTTGGTATAGGTAGTGTTCCATTTAATGCTAAACTTGGATATCATACAGAAGATTTTAGAATGGATGATGATGAGTTAAAGACTCATGTTGAAAGCTTAATAAAGGGTTATAAAAATATAGAAAATGTACCAATGGGATTCTCACTTACAGAGAATAGATTTGTTGCTTTATGTGGTATGTATCCAAAATATGTTAAATTTATGGATAATATATTTTTACAATTAATGGCTTATCATAGTTATGATAATTTAAAATTTGTTATATTTACTAATAAAAATAATCAAGATAGATGGAACTATTTAAAAGAAACTCCTTATTGCTTCTCAGATGATAAATTAATTAGATTTTTTGCTACTAATACTGAAGAAATGAGAGGTGTATCTGATTATTTATCTAGAGTATTACAGGGAAGGCAAGCACTTGCTAATACAAGAGGACAAGATGCAGCAAGTGATTATGCTAGTTTTAAAACATATTATTTAATTGTTACTGATGATATAGATATTTCAAGAAAGATTAGTATTTTAGATGATGTTTTAAAAGAAAAGAGAAATCTTGGATTTAGTGTTATTACTATAGAAGAAAAATTATCTAAGATACCAAGTGAAATTACAGAATTCTTAACTATTGGTGATAATGTATCAGCTGTTATTAGTACTACTAATAATGATCAGGTTAAGTTTAAAGATGAAATAGCTGAATATGATATGGTTAAATGCACAGATGTTATATCTAATTTACCATTATATATGATGGACAACTTTAATGAAATACCTGAAACAATAACATTCTTAGAAATGTTTGGTGTAGGTAAAATTGAACAATTAAATGTATTAAATAGATGGGCAAATAATGATCCAACTAAGTCATTAAGAACTGAAATTGGTGCAAATGAAAATAATGATTTATTCATGTTAGATTTACATGAAAAACAACATGGTCCTCATGGCTTAATTGCTGGTATGACTGGTAGTGGTAAATCAGAGTTTATTATTACATTTGTTCTTTCAATGGCAGTTAATTATAGTCCAGAAGAAGTTGCATTTGTTCTTATAGACTACAAAGGTGGCGGTTTAACTGGTGCATTTGAAAATGCTGAACTTGGTACTAAACTTCCTCATGTAGTTGGAACAATTACAAACTTAGATAAAGCTGAAATTAATAGAGCTCTTTCTTCTATTCAAAGTGAGTTAAGAAGAAGACAAGAGAAATTTAATGAAGTTAAAGAACAACTTGGTGAAAGCACAATAGATATTTATAAATATCAAAAATTATATAGAGATGGTGTTGTTTCAGAACCAATGCCGCATTTAATAATTATTAGTGATGAGTTTGCCGAATTAAAGGATCAACAACCAGAATTTATGGATGATCTTGTATCAACTGCTCGTATTGGTCGTTCACTTGGTGTTCACTTAATTCTTGCTACTCAAAAACCATCTGGTGTTGTAGATGCACAAATTTGGTCAAATGCTAAATTTAAAGTATGTTTAAAAGTACAAGATAAATCAGATAGTATGGAAATGATTAAGACTGATTTAGCCGCAGAGTTAAAACAAACAGGTCGTTTCTATTTACAAGTTGGTTATAATGAATATTTTGCTATAGGACAAGCTGCTTGGGCAGGAGCTCAATATTTCCCTGCTAAGGAGTATAAAAAGGCTGCTGATAAGAATATTTATTTTATAGATAATATTGGTTCTATTAATAAAACAATAAAGAATAGTTTATCTAAAAAAGTAGTAGAGTCTCAAGGTGAAGAATTAACAAGTATTGTTAAATATTTAGTTAATATTGGAAAAGATGCTAATTTAAAAATTAGACCATTATGGCTTGATAAGATTCCTGCTAAGATATTAATAGCTAGTCTTATGAGAAAATATAACTATCATAAGAGAAAATATTATATTAATCCAGTTATTGGTGAATATGATGATCCCGCAAATCAATCACAAGGTTTATTAACTTTACCAATAAGTGAACAAGGTAGTGCTGTTATATATGGTACTGGAGATTCAGGTAAAGATGAGTTTGCAACATCATTTGTATATTCATGTATTTCTACATATGATACAAGTGAACTTAACTTATATTTAATGGATTTTGGTGCTGAAACATTACAAAACTTTAGAGAAGCTCCTCAAGTAGGAGATGTAATGATTAATGGTGATGATGAAAAGATTGAAAATTTAGCTAAAATGTTAAATAGTGAAATGAATAAACGTAAGAAATTATTCATGCCATATAATGGTAATTATCAAGATTATATAAAGATGAGTGGTCAAGTATTACCAAATATAGTTATTGTTATTAATTCTATAGAAGTATTAACAGATGTATATCAAGAATATATTGAAAAGATTATTGCTCCTGTTAGAGAAGGAACTAAATATGGAATTAATTTTGTAATAACTACTACTAGTCAAAATACAATTAAGTTTAAAGTATCACAAAGTTGTAAGCAACAATTATGTTTACAAATGAATAATGTTAATGATTATAGAGATGTTTTAGGTAAGACTGGGGGACTTGTTCCATCTCCATGTTTAGGACGTGGACTTGTTAAATTAGAGAATGTTTGTGAATTCCAAACAGCATCTATTGTTGAAGGTGATTCTTCATTTGTTGCTATTAAGGAACTAGTTGAAAAATTAAGAAATAGTAAACTTCCTAAAGCAAGACCAGTTCCAGTTATGCCAGAAGTTATTAAACTTGATTTATTTAATAGTAAATTTACTGGACTTGATACAGTACCAGTTGGTATTATTAGAGACTCTTTAAATGCTCAATTGTATGACTTTAAGAAGAATGCATTTAATATTATTTCTTCAGCTGAACTTGATTTAACAAAACCATTTATAAAGAATTTAGTTAGATTATTTGAAAGAAATAATGTATTTAATAAAGTTATATTAGATGCTAGTAATTACTTTGATGATTTTGATACAAGTATAAATATATTTGATAATGACTTTAATAGTGCTGTTGATTCATTAAAAGAAGTAGATGATAAAGTTCAAGCAATTTTAAATGAAAATAATATGAATCCAAAGAGTGTTAAAGATTTACCAAATAATGCTGTAATAGTAGTTGGAATTGAAAAATTCTTTACTAAACTTGATGAAGATCATAAAAAGATATTTATGGATATTCTTGTTCATAATAAAGAGACTGCTAAGATTAACTTTATATTTGTTGATATTCCATCATCATTTAAGAAATATGAATATGATGATTGGTATAAGAATGCTGCTAATACAACTGAAGGTATTTGGGTAGGTGGAGGAGTTACTCAACAATTCTTAATTAAACTTACTATTCAACTTACTTCATTATCTAATATTCCAGATGACTTTGGTGTATTTGTTAAGAATGGTATGCCAACAATTATAAAACTACTTAATGAAATAAAATAAGTGTAAAGTAATATTATAAAAGTATAATTATTATGTTAAACTTATATTAACAATAGAAAAAGATATGAATAATATCTTTTTCCTTAAGAGAAAAAATATTTCTTTTAAGAAAGAAGATATTTATGGAGGATACTTATGATAAATGTGGTATTATTTGAACCAGAAATACCAGTAAATACTGGTAATATTATGAGGACTTGTGTTGCTACAAATACTCATCTTCATTTAATAAAACCACTTGGTTTTAGTCTTGAAGATAAATATATTAAAAGAAGTGGTGTTAATTATGTTGATAAATGTAATTATACTGTTTATGAAAATATAGAAGAATTCTTTGAAAAAAATAAAGGAGAATATTATTTCTTAACAAGATATGGTCATAAACCACATTCATCATTTGATTATAGTAATGTTAATAAAAATTATTATTTCTTTTTTGGAAAAGAATCAACAGGTATTCCACCTAAAATATTAAAGCCATATATTAGTAAATGTATGAGAATACCAATGACTGATAATGTAAGAGCACTTAATGTTTCAAATACTGTAGCTATTATGGTTTATGAAGCATTAAGACAACAAAATTATAAAGATTTATTATTTGATGAACCACATAAAAGTAAAACATTTATAGAAGATTCAAAATAATTATGCTGTCAAAAATGTGTATACAAATGTTGTAAAGAAAATGATAATAAAGTATAGTATTATTATAAGATAAAGGAGATGGTAGAAAGTGATATATCCTTCAATAGATAAACTATTAAATATAGTAGATTCTAAGTATAAATTGGTTCACATAGCTGCAGATAGAGCTAAGGTTATGAAAGAACATAAACATTTTCAAATGAACGAAGAAGAATATGTTTCTAAGAAAGAAATAGGAAGAGCTTTAGAAGAAGTAGATAAAGGATTAATTACTATAAAAGGTAATTAGTCTTTTTGTCTTTTAAGAGGCAAGTAATATAAGGAGAAAAAATGAAAAAAGAATATTTACCAATAGGTAGTGTGGTTTTATTAAAGGGTGCTACTAAGAGAATTATGGTAACAGGGTTTTATGTAAAAGATGAAAATAATAATGTTTATGATTATATGGGTGTTTTATATCCTGAAGGTGTAATTGATTCAAATAAAAATTTGCTATTTAATCATGAACAAATAGATAAAGTATTCTTTATAGGTTTTATAGATATAGAGGAGCAGGAATTTAAATCTAAACTAAATAAAATAATAGAGGAAGAAGAAAATAAAGAGTAAATAAGAAAGGTTTTTTGTGATATAGAATTATCATAAATTAAGGATTTAATATGTTAAAGATAATAAAAAATGATATTTCTAATATTAGAATGGACGGTAATAGTTGTACACCATATAGAGACTGTACTGCTCATGATGCTGCTGCTGAAGATTTAGCAATCGCTAAATCTAATTTAGTAACTGCAAAAAATAATTTAACAAATGCTCAAAATTTAAGAGATGAATTAGAAACTGAAAAAGCAAATACTCAGGCTGTTATAGAGAATTATAAAGCAGTTTATGATACATTAAATAGTGTTGGACCTGCAGTAGCTAATCCAGGTAATATGGGTGAACTTTCGGGTTCAATTGACTGTCTAAGTACTTATGGTAGTAATGTTGAGCAAGCATATAATCAAGCAGTAACGGAAGTTTCTAGATGTGAGGCAGAAGTGTCCAGATGTGAAACTGAAGTTCAAAAAGCTCAAACTAAGTTAGATAATACTCCTTGTGTGGAAGGGTGCAGGTGATAAGAATGCTAAATAGAGTTGTAAATAGTATTAATTATAGACCTGATGATGGATTTCCTTCTACAAATAAGACGAGCGATTCTTGGAGTATGAAAGGTTATCAATATGATGGTAGTAACTATAATTATGATGCATATGAAGTAACACCATTTGAAAATGAAAGGGCCGCTTATTTATCTGTTTGTGCTCTTGCTGATTATGCAAGTAGTATTGTTCCATCTCTTGGACAAGTAGATGTTGGGTCTGTTAAGAATGTTAAATTAGATGGCGTTAATAGTCATAAGGCTTGTTTAAGTTCAATGGGTTCTACAATTGGTTCGACAATTGATAGAATGGGAACAGCTTTAAATGCAAGATTTAAGGCTGAGGTAGAGAATGGAACTTTATTTGGTGGAGAAGGTATACCATCAGATTTTGATTATGCCGCTTATTTAAAGGGACAAGCATTTGAGAACTCATCAGAAATTTTAGGTACAATAAAAAATTTTGGTAGTTCAGGAGAAGGTATAGATAATTATGGTGAAGATGTATATGATCCAAAAACAACTTTGTCTATCGATTGGGTTTCATTAAAGGAAGAGAATCCTGAAGCATATCAAAAGCAATTAGAAGAAGCATATAATGCCGCTAGAAGTAAAGACTCTAGTGAATGGACTTTAGATGAAGCATATGCAGCATGTGAATATTATCAACAATTACAAACTCAATATGCTGATGCCAAGTCAAGGCATGATACTGCTGTTAATTATGGTGGAGCTGATGATGAGGCCGATAATGAAATGGGTAAAGTCGGAAAAGAAATTAAGGCTTTAGAATCTCAAATGAAATCAGCTGGTATATTACAATATACTGATAAAGAACAAGCTTCTATGGATTTAGCAAATGCTTGGAAGGGCTTTACCGAGGCAATAGATAGAAAAGTTGCCGCAGAAGAAGCAGGTGATGAAGAAACATTTAGGGAAGCAGAAAAAGTACAATTTGCAACAATGGCTGTATTTACTGATAAAGTAGCAACAGGTGTTAAAAAGATTGGAGAGGATATTGCAGATAGTGCTGTTAAAACAATGGGATATTTAGCAACACCAATAACAAAATTGAATGATTTAATATTTGGAACGGATGAGACTGGTAAAATGATGGACTCAATTCGTTCTGATGTTGCTGTAGATAGAACTGGAGATGCTGAAAGAGAAAAATATGAAACAGTTCAAAGATGGATAGACAATAATGCTAATAGTACGTTACAATATGATAGTGCGGGGGCCAAAGCTGTATCTGAAACAGTAGAAGATGCTGGTGTTATGGTTTTAGCTGCCGCTTCAGCATCAAATCCTGTGACTCTTACTGGAGCTGTTGTAGTTGCTGGTATGAAAGGCGATGGGGAAAAATCAGAAGAGTTATATAATGTAACTGATGGTAATGGTGGTTATGTTTATAGAAATCCAAAAGGTGATGCAATAGGATCTGCAAGTGGTGTTAAGACTGCTGTTGAAGCATATAGTGTAGGCAAACTTGCTGGAGCTCTTGGTGGCGCAGGTGATGTTAAAATAATAGCTGATGGCACTAAGACGTTTACAGGAGATGCTTTAAAAGACGCAGCCGGAAATGCTTTAAAAAATGCAGATATGTATATATTTGAAGCTGGAAATGTTGCTAACTCATTAGAAAGTGGATTAGAAACTGGAGATTATAAAATAGGTGAATTAGCTCTAGGAACAGCAGCAATAGGTGCTGGAACATTTGCTGTAGAATATTCATCAGCTGTAAAAGCAGGTCAACAAATGGGTGCAACAAAAGTAGAAGAGTTAAGTGATGATAAACTTGCAGGAGTATATGGAGGCGGAGAAAAAACTCCAGTTTCTCCAAAAACTGATCCAAGTGCATTCTCTTCTGAAAAACAAGCTCAATTAGCTGAAGCAACAAAAGGAGCAGAAACTGCAAGTACGACTGGTTCTAAAACATCAACAGCCGGTATCGATGCAAAAAGAAATGAATTATTAGGAAAAGCACAGGAAAGTGATGCAAAAAAATTGGTTGATCAATTATATAGACCTGGAGCTGATATTGGTGATGGAGGAACTGCTGATGTTCTAAGATATGAATTAGAAACAGGAGATTTGAAGAGTCCAAAGGGACATATGGAAAAAGCTGCTAGAGCAGTAAATAAAATAAATAGTATATTAGAAAAAAATCCTAATCATACTGATAAAGAATTACTTTTAGGTTTAGCTGATGATTTGATAGATGCAATGCCTAATGAAATTGTTCCGAAAGCTATGGCAGATACAACAGAATATAAAAAATGCTTATATACATATCTTGAAAGTAGAAGAAACTTATCAGGACTTATAAAAGAGGTGAAATAAATGAAAGAAGATATAAATGTAAAATACAATACAATACTTTTAAATACATTTCCAGATTTAAAGGAAAAATTTGATGAAGAAACTAGTTGGCAACAAGGGATAGAATCACCTATTATGTCAACATTTGAAGACGTTTTTGTTCCGTTCATTGTTAAGCAATTAGCAGATAATAATGTTGAAAATATTAAAAAAATAGCAGATATAATTGAAGATATGATTACTTCTGGTAATGATGATGTTTTTAATGTTGCATATGTTGGAGTTTTGGAATATTTAAGAGGTGATCAAGACGGACAAAAGATAGAAGGTTACTTAAAAGAGAAAAGTTTAGCTGAATATAATGATTTGGAAATATATAAGAAACATTAATTTTAAAAGTGTTTAAGTATGATTAATAATATACAAATAGATTTACAAATTAATTGTAAATCTTTTTATTTTATGGTAAATTATTTATAGTAGAGGATATGGATATGAATGTTAAGAAAGACTATAATGAAGTTATTAAAAAACTAGATGATGTTATCGATAATCTTGATTCTATTAGAGGTCTAGTAGATAGAAGCTCATATGAATTAGAATCTAATGTTATATGTGGTAAAACATGTGATAATGGTAATTCTAAAATTATAAGTGAAAATTTATTAGAAATGGTAAATGATTTAGAAATACTAAAAAGTAAATATGAGATTAATAATATAATGTAGGTGGTTATATGCATGACAATTTGGAATTAAATCCTTCGGAATTCTATTATGCTATTAAGGATATTAACTTATCTATAGAAGAATTATCAATAGTTAAGAAGAATCTTAGTGATTTATCAAATCTAGGTGTTGATACTTTTATATATGTTAATAAAGTTAAGAATATAGATGATGAATTAAATATTTTATATAAAAAATTATCTAGAGTTAAAAAAGAATTACTAAAACTAGATGGCGTTAAAGATTTATTTGATTATCTTGATGATAATGAAAATAAAGAAGAAGATAATAGTGGTTTTGGAAATTTTGAAGAAAATAGTTATATTAGTAATGATGAAAGACTTGATAATGTAAAAGGTAATAATAAAAATCTCGGTGGAAAACGAAGTGATAATGCTTCAAGTATATTATTGAGATTGAAAGGACTTAAGAGAAAATGAATGAAGTTGATATAAATAGTGTTGAAAAATATATACCACTTGGATCTATATGCAAATTAAAAAATGGTAAACATAAAGTTATGATTACCGGTTTTTGCATGTATGATCATGATGATAAACATACATTATATGATTATTGTGGTTGTGCATATCCTGAAGGAATGCTATCTACTAATGAAGTTAATTTATTTAATCATGATGATATTGAAAAAATATATCATTTAGGAATATCAACAGAAGAAGAGAAGAAATTTAAAGTTAATTTAGGTTCTGTTCTTCAAATAATTGAAACATCTCCTAATGTTTTAATTGATGAGGAAGAGGTATATTCTGAAGATACTGAATTTAATGAAGGATAAGATGAGGTATTGATATGGATCGTAACGATGCAATAAAAGTTAATAATGTTAATGGATATGATTCATCATGGACTGAAAAGTATAATTTAAGTTCTAAACTATCATCTGAGGTTGTAACTAAAGTCCAAGATAGTGATATGGTAGGAATCATCAGAGAATATGATGATGGTTCTAAACAATTGATGATTGATAGAAAAGATGGAACTGTTAGTGTAACTAATATTATTACTGGCCAAGATACTAAGTATTTGGGTGCTGGTGCTCTTTCTCAAGAACAAATACAACAAATGACTGGTGGAGCTTCTGATGCGACTAGTGGTAATACTGGTCAGAAGTCATCTACCGAATTAACTAGTGCTGTTTCATATTTATATGATAAAAATACTGGTAAATTATTAGATAGACAAATAGAAAGTACTAATTCTAAGGCTATTCAAGCTATGAGTGCTACTACTAGTCTTGGCGGTGGAAGTGGAACTGGTGTTGCCTCAATTGGAAACCAAAAATGGGCATCTGGTATTGGTGTAACTAGTGGTTTTGGCGCTGCGATGAGTGATAACTATATGGATTCACTAAAATATAATTCTGCAAAACTAGGTCAATGTTATTTAGAATTATTAAATTTAGGAACTAGTACAAAACCAGTTGTAACAAGTTTAAATAATCTTAGTTTAGGAAGTCACTTATCTGATCCAAATGCATCAGATAGTCTTAGTTCTGCAATGGTTTGTATTAATTCAATGAATGATAATATGTCTCAATTAACAGGTTGGTTTAAGGATGCTGTTGACGCAGATTATGAAGCTGAACATGGTAATTTAGAGGCATTTGATGAAGAAGGAAGAGAGACTACTGTTGATATTGAGGATGAATATGGCAACCACTATTCATCATATACTGATTATTTAGAAAATTATAATTCAAGATATAATTCTGCAGATCCTGGAGAATTTGCTTATGATATAGAAAAATCAGATTATGTTCCATACTATGCAAAGACAACAACTATGGGTAAATCTGGTGGTGATTTTGCTAGAAATACAACAGTTGTTACTGATGATTATGGTGACCTTCAAATATCTGTTGATGCAAATACTGGTGAAGTTTTAACGGCAAATGAATTAGGACGTGCAATTTCTGATTGTTTAATTGATGGAATAGATGTAGGTATTAGTGTAGATGTAAATGGAAATTACTCATACTATTCTACTGGTTCAACTTTTGAAAAATATGATTCAGATGGTAATTTAATTCATACTGATTCATTGACATCAAAATATGGAGTTTTCAATGGTGATGGTCATCTTGAAGTTGGTGCTAGAGGTATTGAAGCCAAAGGTTCTGTTAGTTTCGCTCTTATTGAATACTTATTCAAATATGCTGATACCACTGAGCATGTTGCTGCTGATTTAGATTTACGTATAGCAGAAGTTGAAGCACATTCTGGTATTGAAATTCCTATAGGAGCTGGAAAGATTATAACTCAAATCAAGAATAGAGATGTAGATTGGGATACAATAGGAAATATTACAGAAAGTATAATGCCAGAGTTTGAGGGTGGCGTTGGATTTAATTTGCTTCATTTAATCGGAACAGGATCATTTGATATATTTGGTGTAAGTGTAGGAATAGATGGAGATACCAAGGTTGGATGGAGCGCTGGTACAGATGGAGTTGGAGGTCTTGGAAAAACATTTATAAATTCGCTTAAAGAATTAAAACTAACTTATGATGTAAATTGGGAAGAAATAATGGGAAAAGTAGCACCTGATTCTAAAGCTGATGAAGAGATGCAAGAATTTATAGATAACTATGGAACAGGAACATCAGGTAGTTCGAATGGTAATTCAACCGGTGATCCAGAGAGACATTATGGAGATAATTCAGGTGATTCATATGACCCTAGTGATAGATGGGCCAACATACATTAATATAGGAGGAAAAAATGAAGAAAAATATGTTATTACCTTATGGTAGTGTGGTAACAATAAAGGGTGGAACAATAAAATATGAAATAATCGGTTTATTAGTTAAAAATAGAAAAACTAGATATGATTATTGTGCTATAGAATTACCTAAAGGTTATCTTGGTAAAGATACTTTAATCGCATTCAATCATGATAATATTGATAAAGTAATATTTGAGGGATATTCCGATGATAAAATTGAATCATATATTGAGGATGTAGTATGGTTTAAAAATAGAGGTGATAAAAATGGGAAATGATTTATTACCAATAGGTAGTGTTATAAAATTAAAAAAGATTGATCAACCTATAGTTATTGTTGGTTATTTAGTAGGTAATGGTAAAAAAGTTTATGACTATGTTGGATTTCCATATCCAGAAGGTATTTTTTCTATGAAAACTCAATTACTTTTTGATAAAGATTTGATAAATGAAGTTGTACATGAAGGATATAAGTTTAAAAACTTTAAACAAGTAGAAGAAAGAATCGAAATAACTAAGAAAGAAATTGAAAATAAGTAGGTGATAATATGAAAATTGATGAAGATTTTTTACCAGTTGGAACTGTTGTTAAATTAAGATTAGAAGATAGAATGTTCATGATTGTTGGTTATTTTGGTCAAAATAAAACAACAAAGGAAATATATGATTATTTAGGTGTATATTATCCTTTTGGTTTTGAGGGAGAAGAGAAATTACTAACATTTAATAGAGATTTTGTTAAAGAAGTTCTTCACATGGGACATATTGATGATAGATTTGAAAACCTAAAGAAAGGTTTATTTGAAAAAATAGATAAATCAGAGGGTGAATAGTTAATTATGGATAAATTTAAGAAAAAAATCATTGGCTCTGAGGATGTAATTCCATCAAAATTCACAGTATCTAAAAAAGATATTGTTAAAAAAGAACATAGTGAATTAAGAGTCAAAACATTAAAATCTATTTTGGCGACTGTTATAAGCACTTCTGCAGTTTATTTGATAGCTGGTGTTGGAACTAAATTAAATATTAGTTATGAAACTTTATCATTAGTTGGAAGACCAGCTGCAATGTTTGCAAGTGTTATTGGAACAAAATGTTTATATGATATAGTTTATTATGTAAGGGATACATTTAATTATCATATGAATGAGCAAAACAAGCAAAAAAATAATGGAAAAAGCAGAGGGATATAATGTTAGAAGTTGGTTGTGAATTTAAAAAAGATGGTCTTAATTATACTGTAATAGACATATTTGACTATAAAAATGAAAAATATGTCTTGTTTGGTATAGAAGGAAAAAAATTAAATTATGTTTTTTATAAGATAGAAAATTTTGATGGAAATAATTATTCTTTTGTAGAAGTAAGAGATTTAGATTTAAAAAATAAGTTTTTATCGAAATATGATTTATGAGGTGCTAGGTATGGAACATAGTATTGAAAATTTAGGTATGTTATATGATAATACTAAATTTATATATTCTAATATTTTGGGTCAAACAGGTGAGAATATATTAAGTAATTTAGAAGATGCTATTAATAATTTGAAGAATCATTGGAATGGTATAGATGCTGGTAAGCAAATACAAAATTTAACTGTTGTTTATAATGAATTTGTTAATATATATAATGATTTGATGAGAATATCTGTTGGTATGTCTAAAATATGTAAAAATTATCGAAATGTACAAATTGCTTTTAGAACTCAAAAAAGTGAAAAAGATGTATTAAGATTTAATAAAAAAGAATATATGCCAAACTTTACTGATAATGCTGATAGTATTGGTATTGATACTGAAGCATTGAATAGTATTGCAAAACTTGATACTGCTGTTTCATTATATGAGAGCTTTATGCAACAAAATAAAACATATTATGACAGCATTACTAGTAACTGGACAATAGGTACTGGTAGAGATAAATTAATTAGTTTATATGATTCATTTTTCAATAGAGAAAATGTTTATCAAAAGGGATTAAGTACGGTTACTGGAAGCATTAAAAGGGCATTAAGTAATTACATTTATGATGTATAGTAGGTGTTAGTATGTTAAAAAGAGTAAGTAGATTATTAAATATAAATATGAGTGAGGAAGATGATGATTGGTACGAGCAATGCTTAGCGAGTAAAGCAGCTGCGAAAGCAAAAGTAGATGCACAGCAATTGGTTGTGGATGATTTAGTTCAAGTACAAACAGATTTGCAAAACAAAATGACTGAATTATCTGACTTACAAGGGAAATATGAGTCTACATATGGTAAAACTAGAGCAATAGGCGAAGTGGTTGGATTATCTTCTGATATAAAAGGTCTTATGAATAGTACTGAAGAATGTTTAAGTAATATGGCTACAACATTAGAAGGCATTAAAGCAACTTGTGATAAGGATTTAGAAAAAGCAAGAAATCTTTTAACTGAACTTCAAGATGCTGTTGATGCTTATCCTTGTTAAAATAAAAAAACGACTTTTAAAAGCCGTTATTTTTTATATGGTGACCCATATGGGATTTGAACCCATGAATGTCGCCTTGAGAGGGCGATGTGTTAACCATTTCACCAATGGGCCACTTGCATAAAAGAATATATCATTTTTTTAATAATTTTACAAGTTAAAACAATGTACAATTTTATTTTTTTTTGTTATAATTTATATAATGGAATAAGAAAGTAGGTTGATCATAGTGAATATTGATGAGTTGAATTTAAATGGTACAACTGATAATCAGGCTTCATCTAATGCTGGATTAATATATAAAGAGCCTGTTCAAGCGGCTGCTCCTGTAGCACAACCAGTAGCACCAGTTCTTTCATCTGCAAGCGGTTCACCTGTAAATACAGTAGATCATCCGAATGCAGGTTTAATATTTAAAGAACCAGTTCCTGAAGTACAACCGGTTGCTCCAGTTACACAAGTTGCTCCTGCAACTCCTGTGGCACCAGTAGCCAGTGTGGCTCCTGTTCAGCCAAGTGTGGTTGAGCATTCAAATGCAGGATTAATATTTAAAGAGATTCCTGCCGAAAGTGCTGCACCTGTACAAGAAAATGCACATCCAAATGCAGGATTAATCATTAGTGAAGCAGCACAAGCGCCTGCTCCAGTTACTCAAAGTGCTTCTAGTCAGGTAGGAACTCATCAAACATTTAATACAGCTCCTACATTAAATTTTGAAACTCCAGTTGAACTTCAAAATTTGCCTACTATTGATGAAACGTTGAATCAAACTCCTGCTGTAGCTGTAGCTCCAGTAGTTGAACAACCTGTTTCTATGCCTGAAACAGCACCAGTTAGTACTGTTGAAGAAGTAGTTCCATTACCAGTTGCAGATTCTACTCCAGTCGTAGATACAAATCTACCTCCAGAGGTAGCGCCAACTGAATTAAATCAAAATGAAGTAGTAGTAGTTAATACTACAAAAAGAAAGAGTATAAGTAATTTTATAGTTGTTGTACTTGCTCTTGGATTAGTAGCATTTGTATTCTATATTGATGAAGCAATAGCTTTCTTTAATGAAAATGTGTTGCATAAGACTGATATAGTAGTACAAAATCCTGTTAGTACGGATAATTCTGTTGATGGATTTATTAAAGTGGATGATCCTGAATCATCATTTGTATATGATAAAATTAAGTTTTATAATGTTACCAAGAGTGGAAATAATAAAATAATAATTAATTATGTTTCTGATAAATACTATAAAAAGGTAGATGAAATGGGATTGTTTGTTGAATTATATAATTCTGATAAGGAATTATTATATAAATCACAAATATTACCAACAACAAATGCTATTGATAATAGTGCAGTTGGTTCAATAACAGTTTCTACTAATGATATAGTTTATCCAAAAGCATATTTTGCTAAAATTGTTACGTATTCTGAATCAGAAAAAATTAGTACATCACAATTAACTTGTACTTATCATGATAATAATGAAGATTATTTACGTGAAGATAAAAATATTTATTATTTTCAAAATAATAATTTAGTAAGTTATGAAGTTAATATGAAAGTAGAACCACTTCATAATAATAAAAATACAACTAGTGCGAAAAATAGAATTAAAAAGGAAAATGAAAAAGCCAAAAAATTTGAAATTCAAACTAATTATACAGAAGGAAGTAGTATAAAATATACTGTTGATTTAAATACTGTTAAAGAAGGATTTACATTAACGTATAAAAAAGATGCAACTCCTCTTATGATTAAATTGGGTGAAACTGAAAAGAAATGGATTTGTGAATAATGGATAATTTACTAATAGGGGATTTTTCTGGACCACTTGATTTATTGCTCCATCTTATAAAAAAATCTAAGATGGAGATTTTTGATGTAGAAATATCATATATTACAAATCAATATTTAGAATATTTAAATAAAATGAGTGAAATTAATTTAGATATTGATAGTGAGTATTTAGTTATGGCTTCTGAATTAATTGAGATGAAAAGTAGACGTCTTTTGCCTAAATTGAATGATGAAGAAGAAGAGGGAGAAGATGTTTTAACTGAAGATGAATTAAAACGTAGACTTGTTGAATATCAAAAATATAAAGAAAGTCTTGATAAATTTAAGAGCCTTGAAGAAAATAGATCTAATTATTATACTAAGGCTCCTGAAAGGATGAGTACTTATTCTGAAGAAAAGTTAGTTAATGATGGAAGCGTTAGTGTTTATGATTTATTAGATGCATTTCAGAAACTTTTAGAACGTCAAAAATATTCTAAACCAATAAATACTAGAGTTACTAGAAAAGAGTTGTCAGTTAAAGAAAGAACTGTTAAAATAAGAGAGATATTAAAAACAAAAAAGAAACTTAAGTTTATTGAGCTTTTTGATGATTTTAGTAAGCCTTATGTTGTAGTTACTTTCTTATCTATTTTAGAGATGACTAAGAATAAGGAAATATTATTAAAGCAAGAAAATAATTTTGGAGATATTTATTTAGAAAGAGTAGATAACAATGAATAAGAAAGCAATATTAGAAGGAATACTTTTTATAGTAGGTGATGAAGGTACTACTATTGATGAAATAAAGAAAATATTAGAAATTAATGAAGCCGAAGTAAAAGAATTATTATTAGAACTAAAAAAAGATTATGAAGATGAAGGTAGAGGTCTTAGAATATCTTATTTAGGTAATGCATTTAAACTAACAACTAAAGAAGAACATAAAGATTATTATGAAAAATTAGTTACCGATAGTAGAACTACTAATTTATCTAATGCTGCATTAGAAGTTCTTGCTATAATTGCATATAATGAACCTATTACTAGACTTGAAGTAGATAATATAAGAGGAGTTAATTCTTCTCAAATTATTAGAAGATTACTTGCTAGAGGTTTAATTAAAACATGTGGTAAAACTGATACAATTGGAAGACCTAATTTATATAAAACTACTAATGAATTTTTAGATTATTTTGGATTATCTTCTAAAGATGATTTACCAGATATTGTTTATGAACAAAAAGAAGAAAATGATAATGGTGATTTATATGAATCTAAATATACTGAAGAAAATAAAATGAATAGTTAGTTTAACTATTCATTTTTAATATGTGTTTTGTTTCTTTAATATGATTTTCATCAATTAAATCAATATAATTCATTGTATCAATAAATGTACCTGTTTCATCTATTACGTAATTATAAAAGTTGATTAAATAATCTGGTACTATTTTAGATAATGTATTTTTATTATTTAATAATTTTAATATTAAATCATATTTATTAATATCATATAGAAGTGATAATAAATAACAAGATAGTGCATAATTTTCTTTTCTTAAATATGTGTCATATTTTTCTATATCATCATCTAGAAATATACCTGAATCCATATCTATTAGTTTTAAATCATCATCTTTTATTAATATATTATTACTATGTATGTCATAGTAAGCAAATTGATTATCATTTAAGAATTTTAAAATATTATATATTCTATAGCAGTATTCTTTTTTCTCTTTAAATGTTTTATCTACTATATTTAGAGGATAATAGTCCTTATAATATTTCATATAATATCCTAAAAATCTTCTTCTATCATGTAGTAGTCCATTTGGAGTAACAATATTATCATTAGTAAGTCTATCTAGTTTTAATATTGTTTTTTCTCTATCTAAACAGTCTTTATTTAATAATTTATAAATATTATTATCATCATAAAATAAAATGCTTTCTGTATGAATAGGTGGATTTAAATATTTTAATTTTTTAAAATTGGTTTTTGTTATATATTTTTTTTCCATACATCCCCCTTTGAGCGCCTCATAGTATAGCATATTTTATTATTGATGTAAATTGACTTTATGCTTATATCTTATTATAATGGTTAGTAGTAAGGATAGGTAACATGCGAAAAAAATTATTTTTATGTTTATTTTTTTTGATAGTGGCATTTCCAGTAATTATAAATGCTACTAGTTTTAGTGACGCTAAGAATTTAGCTAATGATTATAATAGTAAATTCCCAACATTTAAGAAATATTTAAGATATGAAAAATCAGGACTTCCATATGGACATAGTGGATTTAAATATGGTGGTTTTGTTTCTCTAGATGAATTTAAAATAACATTAAATGATAAAAATAATCCAGCATATTCATATTTATATGATGGTATTTCATATTGGTCTTATCCAAATTATGCAATTGATGATACTTATGAAACAAATTATGCTGCTTCTAAATCAAGTTATAATACAAAAGTAACAGAGTTTGTTAGGAGCAAATCTACAGTAAAAGGTACGGGTACTTATGATAATCCATGGTTATTTTTAAATAAATACTATGTTGAAGTAACTAGTAGTGGTAATGGAACTGTTGTATTAAATAGTAATGCTAGAAGAGTTGCTAATGATGAAGGAAGAGAAATGGAAGAAGTTGATGAGGGTTCAACGAGTGCATTTAAGTTTAATCCTGAAATCGGGTATGTATATCAAGGCAATACTTGTGGTGAAAATGTAGTTATTGAAAATAATGTTTTAAAAATAAAAAATGTTAATAAAGATATAAAATGTTCAATATCATTTAAAGAAAACGAATATGTTATTACATTACCTCAACCATATAAATATGTTGATACTAAATTTTATGGGCATACAAAGAGGAATTTTACTGATGCTGTTCCATTACAATTATATTCACAATACAGCATAGGTTTCTTTAAAGATTCAGAAAAGAAAGATAGGCTATCATTGCTTTCTGAAGCTCCATATAGAAGAGGATGGACGTTTAAAGGATATTTTGTTACTGATAATCCTTCTAAAGTAACTGAGGCTAATAGACTAGTAGATGGTTATACATATGTAAGAGGAACAAGTAAGTATAATACTAACTTTACTACAGATTATAAATTAATAAAGGATGGTAATTGGCAATCTAAAACAAATGACCCTATATCATTTGTTGTAGAACAAAACAGATATCAAATAACATTTGATGCTGATGGTGGAACTGGACAAAATCCAGCAAGTGCAAGTATATTATTTGAAAATGATGTTCCAGAAATAAGAGCAATTCCTAGAAAAGCTGGTGCTATTTTTGGAGGATGGTATACTGCTAAAAATGGTGGAAAACGAAGTGATGCTTGGAAAGATAAATATTATGATCCAGTTATAGTTGGTCTTGATGGCGGTGTTATGATTAATGGTTATAATAGAAAAACAACAGGTGTAACTGTTTTAGATGTATGGCTTGAAGATATAGATACTACATTATATGCTAATTGGTTAACATGTCATGTGGGATATTATTGTCCTGGTGATAATACTGAAAGAGAATGTCCTAAAGGATATTATCAAGATGAAACAGGTCAATCTTCTTGTAAGATTTGTCCTGCAGGAACATATCAAGATCAAACAGGACAAACTTCTTGTAAACAATGTTCAGCTGGTAGATACAATCCTAATCAAGGTTCAACATCAAGTTCTGCTTGTAAATGTTGTTCAGCGAATCATTATTCAAAAGCAGGAGCTGCAAGTTGTACTGGATGTCCTTCTGGTCAAGAATCTGATAGTTGTTCTAGTGGATGTCATACACCACCACCACCACCTTCAGATGGAGGAGGCGGAGGAGGATTATTCTGGTGTAGCGATCCTTCATGCTCAACAAGTGCGCCATTTAATGGTTGGGCACCTCCAGGTGCAATATTGGTAGGAGGCTGATATTATGGAAAATAAAAGAATAGTAATTGTAGTAATAATTTCAGTCTTTGTTATTGCTGGTATAATGTTTTTAATAAAATATATGAGTGTGAATCATGATCCATCATACGATAAAAGTGTTATAACAAATGTAACATATGAAGAAAGAGATATTTCTGATTATTTAAGTTTTGATTATGATAAAGCTGAAGATTACTTTACTATAGATGAAGTTGATTTAAATTATTCATATAATGAAGTAAAAAAATTTAGTAAAATTAAACTTACCATGAATAATACAACAAACAATGCTGCACTTATGGGTATGTATAGTTTTGAACTTACTAATAGTGAAAAGAATACATTTAGTATTTGTTATTCAGAAGCAAATTTAGGTTCTTCAATTTTTGTTGAAAAACCTGTAGATATTTTTCCTGATGTGATAGGAGCTAATACTAACGGAAGTGGTTATTTGTATTGTGAACTTTTAGATAAGGAAGCTAAGTATTTAAAAATAACTAATTATAAAGGTGAAGAACATAAAGGTGCATATAAGATGATAGGAAATGGTCATTATTTTGATTTAACTGTATTAAACAATGTTGTTGTTACTGATGATAATGCCACTGAATTAGAGTAAGAGAGTATTTATATACTCTTTTTCTTTTAAATGAAAAATATTTATTATATAATAGCATTAATGGAGGGTAGTATGATAAAAAGATATTTAAAATATGCAATTTTATTTGTATTTATTATCACTTTGTTTGGTTGTGGTAATACAAATAAATATAATTATATTGAGAAAGAAAATGATAAAGGAGAGAAGATATTTATGGTAAATGGGGATAGTTATGTTGAAACTGATGAAGTAACAAATTTAATTAAAATTGATGTTAGGGATATGGGTATTATAATTGCAGAACTTTATCCTGAAATCGCACCAATTACTGTTAAGAATTTTCAAGATTTAGTTAGTGAGAAATTTTATGACGGGTTAATGTTTCATAGAGTTATTAAAGACTTTATGATTCAAACTGGTGATCCAACTGCATCTGGTATGGGTGGAAGTGATAAAAAGATTAAGGGTGAGTTTTCTGAAAATGGAGTAGATAATGATTTATCGCATACAAGAGGAGTTTTATCAATGGCAAGAGCTGGTTCTGTGCCTGAAACTGAACAAACAATGAATAGCGCTTCAAGTCAATTCTTTATTGTTCATAAAGATTCTCCATCTTTAAATGGTAAATATGCTGCTTTTGGAAAAGTAGTTCATGGTATAGAAATTGTTGATAAAGTTGCTGAACTTGAAACAGATGACTATGATAAACCATTAAATAAACAAAGAATGAATAGTATAAGATTTGTTAAAGAAATAGAAAAATAGGTGATAAGATGGAAATATTAGATGGAAAGAATTTAAGTGCTAAAATAAAAGACGATTTAAAATCGTCTATTTCTTCATTTGTAAAAACTCCTGTTTTAGCTGTTATAACTGTTGGTGATGATGAGGCAAGTAAGATTTATGTTAATAATAAGAAAAAAGCATGTGAATATGTTGGTATTAGTTTTTTAAATGTTTGTTTTAGTGAAAATGATAAAGAAGAAAAAATTATTAGAAAGATTAAATCATTAAATAAGGATGAGAATATAAATGGTATTATTGTTCAATTACCAATACCTGATAAGTTTGATACTGATAAGATTATTAATACAATTGATCCATCTAAAGATATTGATGGTTTAACTGATACAATGATTAGTAATTTATATAATGGAAAAGAAGGATTTGTTCCTTGTACACCTAAAGGTATAATGGAATTATTAGATTTTTATAAAATTAAATTAGATGGAAAACATGTTGTTGTAGTTGGCAGAAGTGCTCTTGTTGGTAAAAGTGCTTTTCTAGAATGTATTAAGAGAAATGCTACTTGTACCTTATGTCATTCTAAAACTAAGAATTTAAGTGATTATACTAAAGAAGCAGATGTAATTATAGTGGCTACTGGTAAAAAGTATTTAATTGATAAAACTATGATTAAGAAGGGTGCTGTTATTGTAGATGTTGGTATAACAAGAGGGGAAGATGGACATATATATGGTGATGTTAATCCTGATGTTGATGAGTTATGTTCATATAAGACTCCTGTACCTGGTGGTGTTGGACCAATGACAGTAGTAATGCTTTTACAAAATACTTTTTTAGCATATAAGAAACAAAATGGTATTAAAGATGAGTAATGAATTTGTTGAAAGAAGTATTATTAAAACATATAGAAAAGAATTATGGGCAAGATTTGTAAAGGCAATTAAAGAATTTGAACTTATTAATGATGGAGATAAAATAGCTGTTTGTATAAGTGGTGGAAAAGATTCATTTTTACTTGCTAAACTTATGCAAGAGTATAAGAAACATGGTAATGTTAATTTTGATCTTGTCTTTTTGTGTATGAATCCTGGTTATAATGAAAAGAATCTTAATATGATTAAGGAAAATGCATCTAATTTAGAAATAGATTTAAATATTTTTGATAATGATATATTTGATATAGTTTCTAAAGAGGATAAAAGTCCTTGTTATTTATGTGCTAGAATGAGAAGAGGAAATCTATATGCTTATGCTAAGAGTTTAGGTTGTAATAAGATAGCTCTAGGTCATCATTTTGATGATGTAATTGAGACTGTTTTACTTAGTATGTTTTATGCTAGTGAATATAAAACTATGATGCCTAAATTACATAGTGAAAATTTTGATGGTATGGAACTTATAAGACCAATGTATTTCATCCGTGAACATGATATATTAAGATGGGTTAAATCAAATAATTTAACTTTTATAAATTGTGCATGTAGATTTACCGAACGAGATAAATATGAAAAAGTTTCTAAGAGACGTGAAATAAAAGAGTTAATTAAAGAATTAAAAAAGATTAATCCAGCAATAGATTATAACGTATTTAAGTCTACATTTAATGTTAATCTTAATACTGTTTTGGGTTATTCTAAAGATGGAAAAGAATATACTTTTTTAGATGATTACAAATAAATTATATGTTATAATTATATAGTAGGAAAAGAGGATGAATAATATGAAAAAGAAATTATTTTTAAGTATATTAGTTTTAATTATGTTAATTTCTTTTAGTGCTTGTAATAATAAAAATAAACCAGTTGAGAATGGAAACAACACTAATGAAACTACTAAATCTAATGGAAAATATATGTATTCATATAAGGATTTAAAATTTGATTTACCTAAAGATTTTGAGAAAAAAGATGACAATAAATTTATTATAAATAATAAAGAGTTAACTGTTATGGTAGATATTATTTATAGTGATGATGTTGATATGGTATTGGATGACTATATTTTATCAGTTGATAAAGGTATAACTAAGGAAACATTTGAAACTACTATTATTAATGGAAAATCATGGATAAAATGTAGTGGAAGTAAAGGTTCTATTTTCTATTTCATTAGAATTAATGGTGGAATATATCAAGTTAAAATATCTGATGTAACTGGTGGATTAGATAAAGTAAATGAAACTACTAGCGTTTTAGAAAAAACATTAGATTTTTAATAATATGGAGATATTTATATATCTTCTTTTATTGTAATATTGTATAATTATTTTTACAGAAAGGGTTATTATGAAGAAATTTTGGTTAGCAATAAAAGATTATGTTTATATATTATTAGCTGTACTTGTTATTAGAACATTTATTGTTACTCCAGCTATTGTTGAAGGTGATTCAATGCTTGATAATCTTCATGAAGGTGAATTTGTTATTATTAATAAATTTATATATAGATTTAGTGATATTGAAAGATTTGATGTAGTAGTTGTTAATAATGATATTGATGGAGATAAAATTATTAAAAGAGTTATTGGTCTTCCAGGTGAAAAAATTATTTACAGAAATAATAAATTATATATTAATGGTGAAGAAGTTAAAACAAATATTAAGTTTAAAGATACAGCTGATTTTGAATATACTGTTGAAAAAGATAGTTATTTTGTTTTAGGAGATAATAGACCAATATCTAAAGATAGTAGGTATTTAGGAGCATTTAAGAAAAAGAAAATACTTGGAAGAGTAGATATTAGATTATTTCCATTTAATAAAATTGGTTTAGTTAAGTAAGTAGTCCCACAATTACTTGCTTTTTTTATGTTTTCATGATATAATTTATGCGTTTTTTTATATGGGGTTATTATCACATATTTAAATTCAAAATTAATATGATTTTTGTTCAAGTAAAAGTTAATAGTATGTTATAATGTTTTTAGATGATTAAAAGGATGGTACATCTATGAGAAAATTTAAGACTTATAACGAAGAGGTATTAAAAAGTGGTTTTACTAAAACAGAAGAAGATATTTTAAATTATCAGACAGAAATTGTAGTTAATTATTTATTTGATAATTTAATATCTGATGATGAATTAACATTAGATAATATTAAAGGTATTATTAAAGAATCATTTAAATTAAAATATACTAATAATTATGGTGATGATGAATTAATCTTTTCTTATGAAGATTATTCATTTGATAGATATTCTTCTGAAGTACTAAATAGAACTATTAAATATTTAGATGACTATAAAGAGGATAAAAATGTTTTTAACGCTATTGGATTATTAAATGATTTATTAAGTAATGATAGGAGTAAAAAACAAGATATTATTGATAGTGTTATAGAACAAGATAATATTAGATTTATTACAATACCAGCTGGGGAAGTATCAATTCTTGATTATGATACTGAATATAATGGAACTAGGGTTACATTTAATGGTAAAACATTTCAAACTAGTACACCATTTGATGGTAATAAAGCTTCTTTAACTGATGCATCTGGTACTAGTGGATATAAGTTATATGAAATATTATTAACTGAATTAAATGCTATAGAAAAGAGTTTAATTAGCAATCCTAATATTGGAGATGGAAGATTTAGAAGAGAAGGTAATAATGGTTTTGTAAATAAAGATACTAATAATTTTATAAGAATTCATATTAATCAATATGGTAGTGGAACAGGAAAAGTATTTGCAATAGGTGGTATTTTCAAAAAAATAAATGATCCACAAAATAAAATATTTGAAGAATATGGAAATAGAGTTAGGATACTTACAAGTATGAGTCAAGATAAGGATATTAGTATTGAAGAGTGTGAGAAAGCTTACCAAGATTTTAAAAAGAAATTAATTAAAATGAAATATGATCAAGCATTTAGATTTGCTTCTGAAATATATGATGTTGTAGTAGCAGAATCTAAAGAAGATAAAAGGGAAGTATAAGGGGGGTTATATGAATAGTTTATTTGATAAAAAGTTAGATTTAATGATTCGATTCAAAGAAAAAAATGATATGATTGTTGGAAATAAAAATGAAACATCTAAGTTTTTAAAAGAACTAAATGATGGAAAAATCAGTCATAAATTAGTTACTTATTTATATAATTATTTATATAAATTTGGAGCAGGTAATAGTATTAGTATTGTATATAGTGGTGAAAAAATTAATTTATTTGAATTAATGGATAAAACTATTAAATATAGTATTATTGAATTAGATTCAACATTTGGAGATATTAAGAGAACAAGTATTACAATTGGAAATAATAAGATGAAAAAACATATTCATTATTCATTAGATTCTAATATAGATTTTGTTAATATTGAAACAAGTGAAAAAGAATATAATTCAGAAGATGTTAATGAAATGATTTTAAATGAAATATTAGATGAAGATTATCATAGTATAAGTGTTATTAATATAGCAGAACCTCTTATGTATGAAACCACAATAATAGATGGAAAAGTTGATAGTTATTCTTCAATTATGTATAAAGATGAAATGATTAAGAGTCATAATATGAAATATGATATTTCTGAAATTAAAGAGAATACTACTGATTATACAAAGAATGCTTATAAAGAATTAGAAGTAGCTTATCGTTATTCTAAGAATAGAAATTTTGATGGAAAAGAATTAATTAAAAGATATAATAATAAATAAGATAGTAATTATCTTATTTTTATTTTTGTGTTAGAATAATAAATCAAGACAAGTGGATGTAAATAACTTGCCTAGCATATACAATAAATATTATAATTAGAGTATGGAAAAAAATGAATTTTTAAAATTAAATATTATTAAGGAATTTAATAATTTTATAATTCAAAAGAATTATTCTGATAATACTATTAAGTCTTATAATACAGATTTATATTTCTTTTATTTATTTGTAAAAAAGGATTTAGATAAAGTTAAAGAGGATGATATAAGGGACTATTTAGAACATTTAAATTTAAAAAAGGAAGCTCCTTCATCTGTTAGAAGAATTATTAGTTGTTTTAAAACATTTTATAAATTCTTATATAATAATGGATTTATGAATAAAAAGGATTATCCAATGGTAAAAATAGCTTATCCTAAAATGGATAAAAAGTTACCTAAATTTGTTTATTATAATGATTTATTAGAAATAATAGAAGCCTCTTCTAAAGATAAAGATGGTTATAGAGATAGATTAATTATAGAAATGCTATATGCGACTGGTGTAAGAATTAGTGAACTTGTTAATATTAAATATAATGATATTGATTTAAGTAATAAGAGAATTATTATTACTGGTAAAGGAAATAAACAAAGAGTGGTGTATTTTGGTGATTATGCTTTAGAAGCATTTAATAATTATACAAGTACTCATGAAAAAAATAAGGATGGTTATTTATTTACTAATTCTAAAGGTGGTAAGTTAACAGATAGAGGTGTTAGATATATAATAGATAATATTATGGAAAAATTATCTGTTAAGACACATGTAACACCACATGTTTTAAGACATACTTTTGCTACAGATATGTTAAATAATGGATGTGATATAAAAGTAGTACAAGAATTATTAGGGCATTCAAGTCTTAGAACTACTGAAATATATACACATGTTAGTAATGAAAGATTAAGAGAAGTATATAATAATTATTTTCCAAGGAGGGATGAAAATGAGTAAATTATATTATAAATATGGTACGATGAATTCTGGTAAAACAGCTCATCTTTTACAAGCAGCTCATAACTATGAAGAAAATGGAATGAAAATTATTATTTTAAAACCAGCTATTGATACTAAAGGTAATAATAAAATAGTTACAAGAATAGGTTTAAAAAGAAAAGCAGATCATTTAGTTGCTAAAAATGAAATGATTACTAATTATTTAGATTCTCTTCCAGATGATATTTCTTGTGTGTTTGTAGATGAAGCACAATTTTTAAATAGGGATCAAGTAGAAGAATTATTTATATTTACTAAAGTTAGAAATATACCAGTTATATGTTATGGATTAAAAACTGATTTTAGAGCAGTAGTATTTCCTGGAAGTTTAAGATTGTTTGAACTGGCTGATGAAATGCAAGAATTATATACAATTTGTAAATGTGGAAGAAGAGCTAAATTTAATGCAAGAATGGTTAATGGGAAATATACATTTGAGGGTAATCAAATAGCTATTGATGGAGAGAACGAGGTTAAATATGAATCTCTTTGTGGAAAGTGCTATTTAGAAAAAGTTATTAATATGAATGAAAAATAAATTTAAAAAATACATAAAAATGTATTTTTTTTAATGTTTGTTTAATTTTTTTTGATTATTATTCTTTCTGGAAGGTGATGAAATGTATATTTTAAAAAATGCTTTAGTTAGCATTAAAAGAAGTAAAGGAAGGAATATTTTAATAGGTATTATTGTTATGGTTATTGCTATATCAACAACTATAACATTGGCTATTAGAAGTAGCGCTAATAATATAATAAAAGCATATGAAGAGAAAAATGAATTAGAAGCTACTATTACTATGGATAGAAGAACATTAATGCAAAAATTAAGGGAAGATAATAAATCTCAAGAAGAAATGATAAATGCATTTAATGATATAAAAAATCTTACGGAGGAAGAAATAAATAATTATGGTAATAGTAAATATGTTAATGACTATTATTATACTTTTGAACTTAATGTTAATGCTAAAGATTTAACTGAAGCAACCGATAGTTTAGTAAAAGAAACTACAACGACTAAAACAGAAACAAGTACAAGAACCAGAAGATTTAATGGTGGAAATGGCCAAGGAAGACCAGGTATGCCTCCAGGAGGATTTGGTGGACAAAGAATAACAACTACAAGAAGAACAACAACGACTAAAACAGAAAAAATATTTAATGAAAAAGCAGGAGATGGAGTATTCACTTTAATAGGATATAATTCATATGATGATATGAAAGAATTTATAAGTGGAGAATATACTATTACTTCTGGAGAAGTAAGTAGTGATTTTAATGGAGCTGATTGTGTAATAAGTGAAGAATTAGCTCAAATGAATAATTTAAGTGTTGGAAGTAAAATAACTATTATTGATCCTAAAACAACAACTAATACTTATGAATTAACAATAACAGGAATATTTAAGGAGAATTCTAAATCATCTGATAGTATGAATTCCATGTTTACAGAGTCTGCTAATTATATAATAACTAATTCTAATTTTGTAAAAACAATAACTACTAATAATACAGAATTAGAAGCAAATATTAACCCAACATTTATATTAAAAGATAAAAGCAGTGTAGAAACATTTGAAAAAGAAGTATGTGAAAAAGGATTAAGTGAATATTATAAAGTATCAAATAATTTAGAAGATATTGAAAATGCAACTAAATCAATTAATAATGTTAGAACATTTGCGACTACTTTTTTAATTATTACATTAACTATTGGTGGAATAGTATTAATAGTTATTAATATGATTAATATTCGTGAAAGAAGATATGAAATAGGTGTACTTAGAACAATTGGAATGAAGAAAAGCAAAGTATCACTTCAATTTATGAGTGAATTATTAATAGTTGCAATAATAGCATTAAGTATAGGTGCTGTAGTTGGTTCTTTTGCAAGTGTTCCAGTATCAAATAAATTACTTGCTAATGAAATATCTAATACACAAAATGAATATGATAATATCAATAGAAATTTTGGTATAGGGCAAGTCCCAATTAAAGAAGAAAAAGAAGAGAATATAGCTAATGAAACAAATGAAACAAATGCTACTATAGTTAGTAAGACTAATGATAAAAAATATGATTTTAATGTAACTAATGTTGAAGAAATAGAAAGAATAGATGCAGTTGTTGATTTTAAAGTATTAGCTGAATTATTGGGAATAGGTATAGCTCTTACTTTACTTAGTTCATTGGTATCAATGATAGCTATATCAAGATTTTCACCTCTTACAATATTAAAGGAGAGAAGTTAATGAAAAATAATGATAAAGAAATAGTATTAAAAGTAGAAGATGTTAATTATAGATATAAAGATGCAGCAAAAGATGATTATATTTTGAAAGGTATTAATTATTCTTTTGAAAAAGGAAAAGTATATGCTATAAAAGGAAAAAGTGGTAGTGGAAAAACAACTTTATTATCATTAATTAGTGGTTTAGAAAATAAATATGAAGGTAAAATTATATATAAGAATAAAGAACTTAAAAAGATGGATTTAGACATATATAGAAATACTAATATAGGGATAGTTTTTCAAAGTTATAATTTATTACCACATTTAACCGCTATGGAAAATATCATATTATCTATGGACATTAGTAAAGTTAAAGTAAAAGATAAAAAGAAAAAAGCAGTGGAACTTATGGAAAGTGTTGGTCTTTCTTCTAATTTAAAAAATAGAAGAGTATTAAAATTATCTGGTGGTGAGCAACAAAGAGTAGCAATAGCGAGATCTCTATCTTATAATCCAGAAATTATACTTGCTGATGAACCAACAGGTAATTTAGACAAAGAGACAGAAAATGAAATATTGGATATATTTGTTAGATTGTCACATGAAGATAATAAATGTGTAATCATAGTTACTCACTCTGAAAATGTGGTTGATAGAGCTGACATAGTATATGAACTTAAAAAGAGCAAAAAAATTGACAAATAATTAAAATAATACTATTAATAAAAAAATAGTATATGTTATAATAAAAAAGGTAATTTGAAAGGAGATAATCACTATATGAAATATGTTTATATGTTTAGTGAAGGAAACAAGGACATGAGAAATCTTCTTGGTGGTAAAGGTGCTAACCTTGCTGAGATGACAAATATTGGTCTTCCAGTACCTAGAGGATTTACTGTAACTACTGAGGCTTGTACTGCATATTATGATGCTGGTAAAGTAATTAGTAAGGATATTATAGATGAGATCTATAGTAAACTAGAAGAACTAGAAAAGATAACTGGTAAGAAAATGGGAGATGCTAAGAATCCATTACTTGTATCAGTTAGAAGTGGTGCTAGAGCTAGTATGCCTGGTATGATGGATACTGTTCTTAACTTAGGTTTAAATGATGAAGTTTGTGTTGAATTTGCAAAAGAAACTAATAATAAAAGATTTGTTTATGATTCATATCGTAGATTTATTATGATGTTTGCTGATGTTGTTAAGGGATACTCAAAGAATTCATTTGAAAGAGTTTTAGATAAATATAAAAAAGAACATAAATATGAATATGATATTGATATGACTGAAGATGATATGTACACAATAGCATTTAAGTTTAAAGATATCTATAAAGAATTATCAGGTGTTGAATTTCCACAAGATCCAAAAGAACAATTAATTGAAGCCGTTACAGCTGTATTTAGAAGTTGGAATAATGATAGGGCAATCTATTATAGAAGAATGAATGATATTCCATCTAGTTGGGGAACTGCAGTTAATGTTCAAGAAATGGTTTATGGAAATAAAGGAGATGACTGTGGAACTGGTGTTGCATTTACAAGAAACCCAGCTACAGGTGAAAAGAAACTATTTGGTGAATTCTTAATGAATGCGCAAGGAGAAGATGTTGTTGCTGGTGTAAGAACTCCACAAAGCATTGATACTCTTAAAGAAATAGCTCCACAAGCTTATAAAGATTTTGTTAAAACTTGTGAAATATTAGAAAAACATTACAAAGATATGCAAGATATGGAATTTACTATTGAAAATGGTAAATTATTCATGCTTCAAACTCGTAATGGAAAAAGAACAGGAGCAGCCGCTATTAAGATTGCTGTTGATCTTGTAAATGAAGGTTTAATTACTAAGGAAGAAGCTTTATTAAAGGTTGAACCTAAATCATTAGATCAATTATTACACCCTAATTTTGATGCTGATGCATTAAAGAAGGCAACTCCTATAGCTACAGGTTTAGCTGCATCTCCAGGTGCTGGTTGTGGTAAGATTTATTTCACAGCTGAAGAAGCAACAGAAGCTGCTAAGAGAAAAGAAGATGTAATTTTGGTTAGACTTGAAACATCACCAGAAGATATTGAGGGAATGAACCTTGCAAAAGGAGTTTTAACAATTCGTGGTGGTATGACATCTCATGCAGCAGTTGTTGCTCGTGGTATGGGTAGATGTTGTGTTTCTGGATGTGGTGAACTAACAATAAGTGAGGAAGATAAAACATTAACTACTAAAGATGGTAGAGTGTTTAAAGAAGGAGACTATATTTCAGTAGACGGTTCTACAGGACATGTTTATGGAGAAAAGATTAAAACAGTTGAACCAGAAATCAGTGGAGACTTTGAAACATTTATGTCTTGGGCTGATGAAACAAGAACACTTGGTGTAAGAACAAATGCTGATACTCCAAGAGATGCTGCTCAAGCAATGAAATTTGGTGCAGAAGGAATTGGACTTTGTAGAACTGAGCATATGTTCTTTGAAGAAGAAAGAATATTTGCTATTCGTCAAATGATAGTTTCTGATACAGTAGAACAAAGAGAAAAAGCATTAGCTAAATTATTACCAATGCAAAGAGGAGATTTTGAAGAATTATATAAGACTATGAATGGTTATCCAGTGACAATTCGTTTCTTAGATCCACCTCTTCATGAATTTGTTCCACATACTGATGAAGAAATTAAACCATTAGCTAAAGAACTTGGAATTACATTTGAAGAGTTAAAAGCTAAGATTGAGTCATTAAAAGAATTCAATCCAATGATGGGACACAGAGGTTTAAGACTTGCTGTTACATACCCAGAAATAGCAAAAATGCAAACAAGAGCTGTTATGGAAGCTGCTATTAATGTAGATAAGACAGGATTAAAAGTTGTTCCTGAAATTATGATTCCATTAACTTGTGATGTTAAAGAATTTAAATATGTTAAAAATATTGTTGTAGAAACAATTGAAGAAGTATTTAAAGAGAAAAATTATAAATTAGATTATAAGATTGGTACAATGATTGAAATACCAAGAGCTGCTCTTACAGCTGATAAGATTGCTGAAGAAGCTGAATTCTTCTCATTTGGTACAAATGATTTAACTCAAATGACTTATGGATTCTCTAGAGATGATGCTGGTAAATTCTTAAATGATTACTATGAAAAACAAATATTTGAAAGCGATCCATTTGCTAGAGTAGATGAAGAAGGAGTAGGACAACTTGTTAAAATGGCTGCCGAAAAAGGTAGGTCTACTAGACCAGATATTCACTTAGGAATTTGTGGTGAACATGGAGGAGATCCATCAAGCATAGACTTCTGTCATAGAATAGGTTTAACTTATGTATCATGTAGTCCATTTAGAGTTCCTATTGCAAGATTGGCAGCAGCGCAAGCCGCTATCAAGTCTGGGACGAAAAAGAATTAATTCGTAAAACCTTTATTTACCTATATTCTTAGGAATATTCAATAAATCCAAGAATTATTAAAGGCACAAAAGAATTACTAAATTATTAAAAAATAAAGACTAAGATGACTTAAATGTCGCAAATCT
>JAEEGL013328463.1_pt1 | contig 46914 bp, 38 predicted proteins | sample 9134231 | NCBI WGS metagenome assembly JAEEGL01 (sample SAMN16246548, study PRJNA631951) | gut metagenome | biome: gut microbiome; feature: rumen; material: fiber-attached | host: Bos | place: Iran: Karaj | collected 2018-10
ATCTTGATGTACTTCTCGGCATCTTCGTCGCTGACGTTGAGCCAGAACTGGTAGAACTTGTAAGGCGTGGTACGTTTCGGGTCGAGCCAGATGTTGCCGCTCTCGGTCTTGCCGAACTTCTTGCCGTCGGCCTTGGTGATCAAGGGGCAAGTCAGCGCAAAGGCTTCATTCTCAAATCCCAGGGTACGGCGAATCAGCTCGGTACCTGTGGTGATGTTACCCCACTGGTCGTTGCCACCCAATTGCAGCTTGCAGTGTTTGTGCTGGTAAAGCCAGAGGAAGTCGTAGCCTTGCAGCAGCTGGTAGGTGAACTCGGTGAAGCTGAGGCCGTCGCGGGCGGTGCCGTTGAGACGTTGCTGCACGCTGTCCTTTGCCATCATGTAGTTGACGGTGATGTGTTTGCCCACCTCTCGGGCGAAGTCGAGGAAGGTGAAGTCTTTCATCCAGTCGTAGTTGTTGACCATCTCAGCGGCGTTGGGCTCTTTGGATTCGAAGTCGAGAAACTTGGAGACTTGTTTCTTGATGCATTCCTGATTGTGCCTCAAAGTCTCTTCGTTAAGTAGGTTGCGTTCCTGGCTCTTGCCGGAGGGGTCGCCAATCATACCCGTGGCACCACCTACGAGGATGATGGGTTTATGACCGCAACGTTGCAAGTGGCGGAGCATCATGATGCCACAGAGGTGACCGATATGCAGTGAGTCGGCGGTAGGGTCGGTACCGAGATAAGCCGTCACCATTTCTTTCTGAAGGAGTTCTTCCGTGCCTGGCATCATCTGTGCCAGCATTCCGCGCCAGCGGAGTTCTTCTACAAAATTCTTCATCTGTTTGGGTTTATTTTGGTCGCAAAATTAACAAAAAATGGCAAAATGAAATACCTTAACTGATATAGTTTGGGAATAATACGTGGAATTCTAGATAAGATTGAATGACTCGGCTTGTGGATTTGGTAACGCTGGTCATCACCAAAGTGAGACACGACCAAATGATCCAAGGTCGAGACTGGCGGAGGTGACACCCAAAGCTTGGAATGCTCTGACGAAAGTCGAATAAGCCATGCCATGACCGTTCTCCATCTTCGAAACGAAGGACTTTTTCACGCCCATGCGCTCGCCAAGTTCCGACTGGGTCAGTCCCTGCTTCTTGCGAGCCTTCTTGATAGCTTCGCCAATGAAGTAATCGTCAACTTCTTTCTTTAGTTTGGCCTCAAACTCATCACGCTCAGGTGTCCCTTCTTTGCCAATAAGTTCGTCAAGAACTTCTTCTTCAGTGTACTGTTTCATATCAAGTAATGTTTCATTTGCCATCAAAATAGTCCTTTCGTATCGCTTCCGCTTTCGCTATCTCCTTCTTTGGAGTCAATTGCGTCTTTTTTACAATGCCATGTGTAGCCACAATCAATGTTTCGGTACGTTTGTCCCAAAAGGAAAACAACTGATAACAGTTGCCAGCGTGCGATATGCGGAACTCCCAAATTTCCGTTCCTTTGAGTTTCTTGAAAATTTTCGTGTCTTTCACCCCCATACGAACCTTTTTCACATTAAAGGCCAGTTTCTTCGCCGCATCAACTTCAATTTCCCGCAGAAAATCGCGAGCCTCTTGCAAATATGTGACCCTTATTGCCATTGTCCTTCGTTTTCACGCTGCAAATATACAAATAGTTTTCTGTTTAGCAAACTTTATCGTTGATTTCTTCAATAATATGTTTTGATTATTACTATATTCACTTTCTTATTAGTATTCTGAAATACAACAAACTATAACATCAAAATATCAAGAAAAAACTGTACTCGACGATGAGGAAGATACTTTTTGTAGCTTTTATCCATATTTTTGCTCTCACAAACAGAAGAACAGTCATCATAAATTAATCCCACTATGAAAAAACAGTTATTCCCATTTTTATTATTCCTTTTGTTACCTGCGTTCATGTTCGCACAGTCATATCCAAGCCAGGAACATGATGCCTATTATAAACAAAGAAGAAAGACCTCTCACCTATATTACTTCAAAAAAGTAAGTCGCAGGACCATCCGTAATTATCAAAATCCCTTTTTTGAATTCCGAAAAACAGATGACTACACTCCATACGAGAAGAATGACAATCAGCCCTATTTCTCTAAGTACTTGGAAATAATGTTTAAGCCAGGCTCAAGCATTATTGATAAAGTAGATGAGCGACAAGTCATCAGGTATGAAAAGAAGGAAAATGTTGAGGCCGTTGTCTATGAAAGCGGTTGGTATGAAAATTATTCCCACGGGGAACCCGGTGTTTGGGTGGCTTATTCCGAGGATTACGGGGAAAATTGGGAATATTATTATACGGGAATTGTTCAGAAACAACCTCTGTATATCAAAGGAGAATCCAAACATCCTTTAATCAATGAACAAGGGGACTTGCAGGTAGAGGCCTGCCTTCTTCGTCAAATGAAGCCGTTCATGCATCCAGGTCCGGAACCTGATTTTCAACTTGTTAAGGACGGACTATTATTGATCATTGATTTAAAAACTCTTCGTAAAGACACGGATGAAGACGGCCTTACCGATATTGTTGAAGCTAAATTCTTTACCGATCCAAACAACCGCGACACCGACGGCGATGGGATACCCGACAATCAAGATGCGAACCCCCGTTGTGCTCTGCCAAGAACAGAAAAGGCCTCGGCTTTTGAAACTATCATAAATGGAGACAAGAGAATAATTTTCAGAGCCTTTATCGAAGCAGAGGATGGCTCTCGTCGAGACACGATTTTGCGGGGAGAAATCATACCTTTCTCCGAAAACCCAGAAGTACAATTTGCCAAAGAAGACACCCCCACCGTAATGCTGGTGACCGACGATCCAGATCTCAAAGCCATTCAACCCCATAACTATAGAATCATTGTGCTGTCAGAACAAGAGTTCCTAAAAAACAAAAAATACAATGATAAGCTGGATGAGCTATTTATGACCCCCATGTTCAAAGTGGATGACGAGGAAGATACTTATTTGATCAAATATAGCCAAGGTACAGGAGGAAACTCATTCTTGATAAAAAGAACAAAAGACGGGTGGTGGATTGAAATTATTGGCGGGTGGATATCATAGCTACCGCATCGCATTCAGCCTGCACCGCATATTCTCCAGGACGTTGCCGCCAAAGAGCCAGGAGTCGGCGAAGTGAAGGTTGCCGCGGGGGAACATCGCTTCGTAAGCGTGGATGAAGACCATCTCTGGATTGAGGTCGGGACAGACGGTAACATGGTCATAAAGATAGGTGCGGGTTGGACAAGGGACAATTAACACACTATCACGGGTCGCATTGTACTTGGCCATGCCTAAATGGAACTCTGCAGGAATAGTATCAGTTGACATGTTCCAAGTGGTGGGATTGACACCGACCACATCACCTTGCGAGACGAAACCGATGGCTGAGGGATCGGTCACTGAATTAAAAACAACCAAACCCGACATAAGACTGTCAGTGGCAGGTTTCAAGGCTTCGGGATATTGCGCCAGTTCTTCCGCAGTGACGTGATAGCCAATGCAATAAGCGGCCACCATCTGGTTGCGCTGCTCCTCGGTCATGCCGTGCTTCAACATCTCAATAATTAGCTGTGAACCCTGACTGTGACCCATCAAGAAGAAAGGACGGCCATGATTGTAATGCTCCATATAGTATTGGAAAGCATCATTGATGTCGGTAGCTGCACGTTGAGCAAGTTTCGCCAGCGTATCCGCGGGTTGCAGATAGGCCTCGAAGATCATCTGCCGATAATATGGAGCGTAGAAGTTATATTCGCCATAAAGCATCTTGTTGAAAAGCTGATTCTCATTAGCCTCCTCTCTTATTTCAGGGATAGTGATATCCGCAAACCATGACGAATCGTTATCTTCAAAGGAAATCGTGGAGACCGTGGGATACACGTAGAAGACATCCGCCGCATGGCTTTCATCACCAAAAGAATACCAAAAAGCAGTATCGGAATAGTCAACCCGAGAAGGCTCCGCAGGCTTGTTTCTGTTGCATGAAACAAAAAACAAACCAAACAGAATCAAGGCAATAGTAGCATTTTGAATAGTTTTCATAAAATCTTTTTTTTAATACGGCAAAAGTACTAAATTTGCACTCGGAAAAAGAATCTTTAAATCTTAATAATCAAATAATGAAAAGAGACGAGAAAATCTTTGATCTGATTCGCCAAGAGAAAGAGCGTCAGATGCATGGAATCGAGCTGATTGCTTCAGAAAACTTTGTCAGTGAGCAAGTGTTGGAAGCCATGGGCTCCGTGATGACCAACAAATACGCCGAGGGTTATCCTGGGAAGCGTTACTACGGCGGTTGCCAAATCGTTGACCAAAGCGAGCAGCTGGCTATTGACCGCGCCTGTGAACTTTTTGATGCCAACTTCGCCAACGTGCAGCCTCACTCAGGCGCCCAAGCTAACATGGCAGTGATGCAAGCCATCCTGCAACCTGGTGACACCTTTATGGGTCTCGACCTGTCGCATGGTGGCCACCTCTCACACGGCAGCCCGGTAAATGCCTCTGGTATGCTTTACAAACCCGTGGCATATCACGTCAGCAAGGAAACCGGTCGTGTCGATTACGACGAGATGGAGAAGATCGCCCTCGAATGCAAGCCGAAACTCATCGTGGCTGGTGCTTCCGCTTACAGCCGCGACTGGGACTATGCCCGTATGCGTGACATCGCCGACCAAGTCGGTGCCATCCTGATGGCCGACATCAGCCACCCCGCTGGTCTCATCGCCAAAGGCATCCTCAACGATCCTTTAGACTATTGCCACATCGTGACCACCACCACGCACAAGACCCTCCGTGGTCCCCGTGGCGGTATGATCCTCATGGGCGAAGACTTCCCGGATCCTCAAGGCCGTACCACCCCGAAGGGTGAGGTGAAGATGATGAGCGCATTGCTCAACAGTGCCGTGTTCCCGGGCATCCAAGGTGGTCCTCTGGAGCATGTCATCGCCGCCAAGGCAGTGGCCTTCGGCGAAGCCCTCTCCGACGAGTACTTCGAGTACATCCTTCAGGTGAAGAAGAACGCTGCCGTCATGGCACAAGCCTTCATCGACAAAGGTTACCAAGTCATCAGTGGCGGTACCGACAACCACTCCATGCTCATCGACCTCCGCGGCAAGTTCCCGGAGATCACCGGCAAGATGGTGGAGAACACCCTCGTGTTGGCTGACATCACCGTCAACAAGAACATGGTCCCGTTCGACAGCCGTTCACCATTCCTCACCTCTGGTCTCCGTGTTGGCACTCCCGCCATCACCACCCGTGGCCTGAAGGAGGACAAGATGCCTATCATCGTAGAGATGATCGACGACGTCATTAGCGCCATCGACCCGGTTGCCAAGACCGCTCCCGATGCCAAGATCAACGCCGTCAAGGCCGAGGTCAACAAGATGATGAAGGACTATCCGCTCTTCGCTTGGTAAAAAATCACTCCCCCTACCCCCTCCCCTCGGGGAGGGGGGTAGAGGGTGCCACCCCTTAACCCCACACGGAAGTGTGGGGCCACCCCGCAACCCCACACAAAACTGTGGGTTCCAAAGCCATGAAAATCATCAACTTCGCAGAAAGCAACAGCGTCATCAACCAATATGTGGCCGAGCTGAGGGATATACACATCCAAGGCGACCGCAACACCTTTCGTCATAACCTGCAACGAATCGGACAGTTGATGGCCTACGAGGTGAGCAAGACTCTCACCTACTCAGAAAAGGAAATCCAGACTCCTTTGGCCATGGCCAAAGCCAATACTCATGACGATGAAATCGTCCTTGCTACGGTGTTCCGCGCCGGGCTCCCCTTCCATCAGGGATTCCTCGACATTTTCGATCACGCCGGAAACGCCTTCGTCTCAGCCTATCGTTATTATATGGACGAGAAACACGAGGAAGTAGGCATCAAGGTGGAATATCTCGCCGCGCCCGACTTGACCGACAAGACGTTGATCATCGCCGACCCGATGCTGGCCACAGGAGGCAGCCTGCAACTGGCCTACGAGGCGCTATGCACCAAAGGCATCCCTAAACAGTTGCACCTTTGCTGTGTGATAGCAGCTCAGACGGGGGTCGATAATATCTTGAAAATGTTCAAGCCTTTAGACAACGTGACCTTGTGGTGCGCTGCCATCGACCCCGTGCTGAACGAGCACAAATACATCGTTCCAGGCTTAGGCGACGCCGGGGATCTCGCCTACGGCGATAAAATCTGACACCTGTCTGAATTCCACATCTACCAAGATTCAACCCCTAACGGGGTATCCTTTCAAATTCTAAAATCCTTTTCTACCGAGATTTAACCCCTAACGGGGTATCTCCGTCTCCCTCTAAATTCTTAATTCTTAATTCCCTTCTACCGAGATTTAACCCCTAACGGGGTATCCTTTCAAATTCTAAAATCCTTTTCTACCGAGATTAAACCCCTACCGGGGTATCTCCATCTCCCTCTAAATTCTAAATTCTTAATTCCTTCTACCGAGATTAAACCCCTAACGGGGTATCTCTGTCTCCCTCTAAATTCTAAATTCTAAATTCTTAATTCATCCCAACGCTTCCATCACCGCTTCCACCATGTTGTAGGCACCATCATAGACATCCTTCAACGTGGCATCTAACATGAAAGCCGGTGTGGTAAACACCAGATTCTCATTATCGGCACAAACGTCACCATGCTCAGTCTGCACATGGTTGGCACCCCATTCCCTTACATGATCGGCGACATCAGAGCCTTCCGCTCCTAAGGTGACACACACATCGGGGATGAGACGGGCCAGCATCACCGGAGCGATGCATTGTGCACCGATAGGTTTCTTGGCCTCATGCATCTCCAAAATCACACGGGCGACATCGGGTTGCACCTCCATGGCAGCGCCTTTGAAAGCATAATCGCACAGGTTCTTGGCAGCGCCAAAGCCCCCTGGGAAGAAAAGAGCGTCATAGTCCTCAGCCTTGAACTGCTCCAAAGGAAGGATGTTACCACGAGCGATACGAGCCGCCTCTGTCATGATGTTGCGTTCGGCACCAGTCACCTTCTTTCCGGTGACATGGTCAATCACCTCTGCCTGAGGACGGTCAGGAGCAAAACATTGATATTCACAATGATGCTGACTAATGGCAAGCAACAGAGAGACTGCCTCGTTGATTTCAGCACCATCTTTATGGCCACACCCGGCCAACACTACAGCAAAACGTTTCATATTCTTATTTTTAAAATCACTTTATCATTATTTTATGGAAGCTCTCCCCTGCCTCGGTATTAACCCGCAAGAGATAGATTCCCGGCACTAATCCGTTCACGTTCAGATGCGTCTCCGTCTCATGGAAGCGCTTGTCAACAACGACCTGCCCCAGGCTGTTCACCATCTGGCAGTGAAGGATGGACGACTCAGCCACGATATTCACTTGTCCGGAAGCCGGGTTGGGGAACACGCGCGTCATGGTGTCATCATGGTTTTCCTGTAACCCGACATTATGGATGGCGCAATCCACTTCCGTTAGCAACAGCGTTCCATGCAAGTCAGGGGTACTCTCATAGAGCACTTCACCGTCATCGAAACGCAAGGTAAAGCTGCATTCAGCGTCATTGTTACCATTGATCCAGGTAAGTTTAATCTTATAGCCTTTTCTGCTGGCCAGCTGATAGATGTTGGAAGCTCCATCCTGCAACTCATAATAGGTAACGGGCGTTCCGTCCTGGAAGTTAACTCGCAGCTGGGCACCTTCCCAGCCGTTGCCACCTGCATCACGCAACTCCAACTCCATGGCACAACGGTTCACGATGGTGATGTTTTGGCGCACGCTGACCCCGACATCCTGCAACGAGACTTCAAAGGACAGCTCATCACCCTCCGACACGTCATCCGGGAGTCTGAAAGAGAGCGAGCAGGTAGTCTCCTCACCCGCTTCTAAGCGATCCAGATGAGTCTCCAACGTCGGGATCTGGAGCGAAGGGTTCGTAGAGACGAGGCGCGCCACAGGCGATTCTGCCGCAGCTCCGCCCACGTTTTTGAAGGTCACCCACAACTCATACCATCCACCCGCAATAAAGCCATGATCGCCTTCATAACCAACATATTCGAGCACCGGCTTGTCAACAGTGACATAGAAATCCGAGTTCACCTGCTCACCGCAGTCGGCCTGCGTCAACAAACGGAAACGCTCGCCATCCCTGACTTCTGCATCCGCCCTGACTTTAAAAGCGTTGTTAACCACGACAGTTCCACCTGCGGGGATGGGTTGCGTCAACAAACATTGTCCATCAAGCACTTGGATCTTTTCATCCAACGACTGAAGTTCGACGGTGGTGTTGGCTGGCATCTCAACAGTGCCTGCGTTCTTCACCGTGACGGAGAGCATCGTCTCCTGATTATAGGGGAAATGCACAGGTCCAACCTCGTCAACAACAAGATAAGGCTGACCCGGAGTGGCGACAGGAACACACTGTATCACGGGAATCCTTTGCGGTTTGGTGACCACCAGATCCACAAAGCCTCCCTCATTGACAGGAGAGACCTCAAGCGTCAGCGATCCGTCGTCACCCACCATGCCACTACCCAGCTGCACTCCATCTTTCGACAGGCACACCATCGAGCCCGGCTCCGCTTCAAGAGAGAAATGATTAGAACCCTTAAACAACACAGGCTCGTGAGACACCGTATTTATCACACCTTCAGTGTGGTAACACACCAAGGAAGGATCACCCAAGACATTATAGGCCTCCCAATAATAATGTGCGGCATCGCTCCAGCCATGGTTGCATGCCTCGGTAACCGCCAAATTGCCGCAATACACCAAGCCACCTGTCGAGACATAGCCCCCTTCGTGCATGGCATCATACGAGCCCATCGTCGTCTGGCTATACTGCGGAGCCTGTCCCATGTTGCCATCGGTGATATGATAGGAGCCCATAGCCCACCATGCGTCTTCGTACCAATACGTGCTGGGAGCTGAGCCAAGGTAACAAACCGCTCCTTTCTTGTCGGCACGCACCCAAGCCTCGCCCACACAATCGCCGTAACCAAACTGCGACGACTCGCAGCAGTTGCCGATGGCCAGAGGATAAAAGCCCTCGTTGTTCATGCTATAAATATTCGAGGCCGAAAGCGCAGGAGTGCCCCAAACGGTCTCACTGCAATGGGCGGTATAGTTAATCATCCCAACCGAAATCTTGTCATTCTGATAACATCCCGCATAGTCATTCGGCCCATAATAAGGATACACATCCGTATAGCCGTGGTCTTCGTTGAACCAGTTGTTCATGCCATAACGGATGGTAGGCTGAGCTATCTGTTGATTCCAATAGTCATCCCACCCGGCGATTAGGTTGACACGGTTCAGATAAGACGGATCCACAAACTGGTATTGCTCATAATACAAGGTTTTCTCAATCTGAGGAAGCAGCTCTCCCACCGAGCGGGCTGAGAAACGTCCATAATACATCTCTGGGAAATAGTCACCGTCAACGCTGGCATAATACACATCGGTCACCTTCTGCGAGGAAGTACCAATATAGGCGGGAATCTGAGGGGTATCACCCACGAATAGGATGAAACTGGGGGCGGGATTATCGACCGTGGCATTGTTATAAAGTCCGTGTATATAAGCTTGGATGGCACCCAACGTGGTTCCAATCTCATCAGTGTAAGCCAACACCACCTGGAAGCCCTTCTGCGTCTTCCAACGGATGAAGTCTTCGAGATAACCGTCAAACATACGATCGGCGATGATGACATAAGTGACAGGATATTGGGTCATGTCCGGATGACCTGGATAATCACGACTGACGGCAGCATTTAAGAGTCGGTCTTGAATGAAATCAAAATAAGGAGAGCGTGTTTTCGCCTTGACCTCACGAGTCAGTGCCTCATCAGCCCCCGTGAAACGAAGCTGTACATCAATATCGTTGCAGACTCTGATTTTGTTTTGCACAGGATTATAAGAAACGGGGGAAAGCACGAGTTTTGCGAGACGGTATCCCCTAAGGGTTCCCAGCACCTCCACCTGAGCTAAGGGCTGACCCAGGAATTCGTCGCGCGAGTATGTCGCCTCATTGATGACGAAAGGAGCTTCTTCAGGGACGTCGTTTTTCGACACGGGAGCCTGCATCGGCATCAACTGCCCCACGCCATAATCGGCAAGGTCATACTCCTCGGTGTGATAGCCAAGCACTTGCACATTCACCTCAGCGCCAAAAGGAATTTCAATAAGACGCTGTGTGACAGGAAGTTTCGGGTCACCAACAGACCCATCGAAAAGACCCCCTTCGAGCGATAGCTCATAAAAGGCACCACGCGATTGCTCCAAACGAGACGACTGGAGCTGTGCATAGTTGATATTCAAGCGAAGGCCTTGCATTTGATCTTCCAGAATAGCAAATCGGTCTTGTGACCTATCCAAAGAAATAGATTGCTGGGCAAACGAAGTGTTTGCAGCAATCATCAAGACAGCGAACAACAGTGATTTAAATAGCGATTTCATAGTATATAGTTTAATATTTTTATAATCATTATTTCATCTGCTGAAAATCACGCGCAAGTCCACCCTGCGAGGTCTCTTTATACAAAGAAGGCAAGTCTTTTCCTGTTTCCTTCATGGTCTCGACCACTTTGTCGAACGACACGCGGTGATGGCCATCGGTGAAGGTGGAGTAGATATTAGCGTCGAGGGCGCGGGCGGCGGCGTAAGCGTTCCGTTCGATGCAGGGTATCTGGACAAGTCCGCACACGGGGTCACAAGTCATGCCAAGATGATGTTCCAATGCCATCTCGGCGGCGTATTCAATTTGAGCCGGGCTCCCGCCGAAGAGTTGGTTGGCGGCGGCGGCGGCCATGGCGCAAGCCACGCCCACCTCGCCCTGACATCCCACCTCAGCACCGGAAATGGAGGCGTTCGTGCGAACGATGTCGCCCACCAAACCCGCGGTAGCCAAAGCTCTCACAATGCGGATATCGGTAAAGTCATAGCTCTTCGAGAGATGATATAGAACCGCAGGCATCACACCACAGGAGCCACATGTCGGAGCCGTGACGATGCGTCCACCCGAGGCATTCTCCTCGGAGACGGCAAGGGCATACGAATAGACTAAGCCACGGCTCTGCAAGGTATGCGAATAGCCCTTGGCTTTGACGTGATACATCGCGGCTTTGCGAGCGAGATGCAAAGGACCCGGCAACACCCCTTCCTGTTGAAGGCCACGCTCCACCGCCGCTTTCATCACTTGCCACACCTCCATCAGGTAGTCCTCCACCTCTTTTTGGTTCTCATATTCATAGACATATTCCCAATAGGTACGACCTGAATGTTCGCACCAGTCGAGGATATCGGTCATCTTATCCATGGGATAGACATCCACCGACTCATTACGATGCCCTTCTTCAGCCAGTTCTCCACCGCCGATACTGAACACGGTCCACTCACCCAGGACTTCCTTTTGAGAATCCAAAGCCTTGAATAACATCCCGTTAGGATGGAAAGGAAGGAACACATCGGGTTTCCATAATATTTCAGCAGGCGCTTGAAGCGTGTTGAGGATGGCCCAGTCGGTCATGTGGCCTTTGCCTGTTGCGGCGAGACTGCCATAGAGTGTCACTTCGAAGGCATCCGCGTTGGGATAGCGGTCGTTGAAAAGCTGGGCTGCCTTTTGCGGCCCCATGGTATGGCTACTGGAAGGGCCAATACCAATTTTATAGATGTCTTTAATGGTCTTCAAGGGAATAAGGGTATTGAATGATTGAGATATTGAATTGTACAGATTGTTGAATCGTTGGGAAAAGAGCAAAGATATGATTTTCGCAGCAAACAAGGATGGTTTTTTGAAAAAAAGAAAAAAAATCGTGTTTTTTTCTTGCGGAATCAAAAAAAGTTGTAATTTTGCAGCGCAAAACAAAGCAAGGGGCATTAGCTCAGTTGGCTAGAGCGCTTGCATGGCATGCAAGAGGTCATCGGTTCGACTCCGTTATGCTCCACTAAAAACACCGCTTTTCAGCGGTGTTTTTTTGTTTAAGTCATGCCGTATAGGTTCCCGAAGGATTTGGTTTCGTGGTAGGATATCCAAATTCGTTCCAACTTATTTGATAGCGTTGGGCAAAATAATGTTTGGCGTGGCGGTTGGCTCGAAGTTCCGTCCAAAAGACGCTGTGATTGCCTTTGCCGAAGGCACTGATTAAGCTTGGCAGACCGATGACGGGAAGATACAAGGGTCCAAAACGCTGGCTGTCGGCGGTATGACCGAACTCATGCATACAGAGCTGGTTGCTGAGCACTAATCCCATCTCGCTGTCGCGGAGCCAGTGTCCATCCCAAAGATCGACGAAGGTGCCTAATGACACTCCCATACATCCCTTCTCCGTGATTCTGGTGGCGAAGGTGATGCCACCCAAGGCATCGACACGATCCACTTTCCCCACGAGCGCACGGCCCAACGTAAAGAGCCATCCCGCCAGAGTCTGGGGCAACTCCCAGGTGAATCTCGAGAACAGCTGCCACATCCGCCCCCAGGACGACCGTTTGGGGTCGGTCAGGAAGAGGCCGACACAGATCTTAGCGGCGTTTTGGAGATTACGAGTGGCATTCGTGTTCTTCATGAGTCAAGGAATCTAGGGTGCAAAGATAGAACTAAACAGTCCCTCACACCCTTCCAAAACATCGCGCCACGTAGCATCGAAATCCCCGGTGTACCAAGGGTCGGCCACATCACCAGGTCGGTGGGTGTAATCCATCAAGAGGCTGATTTTATGGTCTTTGTCATCGCCAATAAGACGTTTCAAGTTCCGCAAGTTGTTATGGTCCATGGCGATGATATAGTCATAATGGCGATAGTCGTCGATGGTCATCTGCCGTGCGGTCTTGCCAGCACAGCCGATGCCGTGTTCCGCAAGCTTTCGTCGAGCTGGAGGATACACAGGGTTGCCAATCTCCTCGGTGGAAGTGGCGGCGGAGGCGATTTCAAACTGATTGGCGACGCCGGCCTCTTCCACCAAGTGTTTCATGACGAACTCCGCCATTGGACTACGACAAATGTTGCCGTGGCAGATGAAGAGGAGTTTTATTTTCATAGCTGATTAGTTCCCGATTTCATACATCAAGCCCTGATATTGAAGCGAGGCATCGATGACTGGGAAGAAAATGCTGTTAGGATGCTCTAAATTACGAAGTTTGGCGTTCGTGATGGTGACGGTACGGACGCCATCGCTATCCGTCTGCACTTTCAGCGTTCCACTTTCAGCCACATAACCCGTTTGAGGCGTAGCACTCCAGAAATCGAAGTCAGTAGCATAATGGACGCACGGCAAAGCAGGCAGATATGGGATGAGGGCGCTGAGCTGATAGGTGCCATCGATAGTGCTGCTGTTCAGATAGCTGACGATGAACGCAACCTTATGATTGGGCGACATGAACACCATGGAACGAGTCCCATAAAAATGGCCTACGGTATCGGAAAGCCCGATGGAGGTGTATCCAGCCAAGCTGATTGCTGTCTCTTTGCCATCCACGATGAATTTGTTATCCGTGTTAATAACAAAAGGTGACAAAGTGCCAGTGAAGTTCACTGACAGGGTGATGTTATTGCCAGCATGGTTGACAGCGACACATTGTGAAAGCACCACTGTGTAAGTCCCATTTTCTTCAGTGATGGAAAGCTCACCGCTGACCCAGTAGTAAACCTCATTGACATTCAAGGTATCCACTGCGATCACGGCCTGAAGTTCACCCATATTGAAGTCTTTAAGTCCGACCACTTTAGGAGTCGTAGTCTTAGGGTCACCCAGGACATAATGGCCAGGGGTGACAGGGCCATCGAAAATCACTGCGATGCCGTTATTGGTTGCGTTCGTGAACTGTTCCGAGGCGAAGACGATAGCGTGTTGGTTACCGAAGGCAGCATCTTTGGAAGTCGTGATATTCAGGGTTTTGCTTCCAACGACTAAAGTCCCTGCGTTGGTCTCAGGTTCAACTTGGTTTTGGTTTTCCTTGTTACAACTGGTGCTTAATAGGGCAATGCCACAAAACAGCGCCAAATAAAAAAACAACTTTTTCATGATGACAAAAATTTAATAGTTCAAAAACAAAGATAACATGCAAAAAGTATGCCCGTCAGCTCATTTATACAAGTTAAAACCTTTTTAGAAGCTGTTTTGATTTCACTCTCCACGGCTTTTTTAATCATCTCTACGACATCGCTGTCAGTGTTTTTTCCCGCATCTCTTTTCCTCATACTCTAACAAGATCTCGGTATTAACACAAAGGCTTATTTCACCACGCATCACTCTTTCCCATACTACATGATAGGGACTATAAGCCGGCAACATCTGTAGCAGACAGTTAGTATCAAGAACGATGCGCCTCATAATGATAAGGAGTTCTCATGTGTTCTTTACCCCATTCTTCAATGGTCTTTTCGTTGATTACACCTTCGTCCCATAACGCATCTATGGCTTTTTGAGCTTTATCAGCGAAATAATGGGCAAGTAAATCCTTGAATTCATTCAATTCCTCCTGAGTTGTAATGGAATTCAAAGCACTCAAAACTTCCAACTGTGCAAGTTCAGCGTATGACATATCTATTGTTTTTCTGCAAAGATAATCATAATCATTTAATTCCACGGTGTTTTCTGGTTTTTTATTCTTTTTCTTTCCAAAAGCCGGCACTCCTTTTGGTATTTCAATCGGGGAGAAGGAGGAATTAATACCTTTAATCATCGATGGCGTTTCCATAATAACATTATTTTAATTTTCACATCGCAAAAATATAAAAATATCATTAATAATGATACAATATTGAATATTATTCTAAATAAAATAGCAACTCAAATAATTCAATATTGGAAAATAGGCCTCCCTGTGCTTTCTCTCCGCCATAATTTCCGACGATTCATTCCCCCTGCTCCACCAAATAGCGCAGGTCTTCGATAGTCATGGCACGACTGATGTTGCTGTCGGTCAAGAGGGAATCGGCCAAATCACGTTTCGTCTTGTGCAGGCGGAGGATCTTCTCCTCGATGGTATTCTCTGAAATCAGATGATACACCGTGACGTTACGATTCTGGCCGATGCGATAAGCCCGGTCGGTGGCCTGCTGTTCAATGGCGGGATTCCACCAAGGATCCAGATGGATGACATAGTTGGCACTGGTCAAGTTGAGTCCCAAGCCTCCCGCTTTCAAGCTGATAAGGAAAACGGGTACAGCACCGTGTTGAAAGTCGGCGACCATCTTTTCGCGTTTACGGAGGGTGGTTGTACCGTCCAGATAAAACAGCTTGTCCTTGCCCACACGTTTCTCGAGCACAGCCTTCACCATCGAAAGGAAAGATGTGAATTGACTGAATACCAATACATTATTACCCGACTCTATGATTTCATCCACCAAATCTGCAGCGGCAGCGATCTTCGTACAGTCGAAGTTCCAGCCTTTTTGGACTAAGCTTATCGAACAAGCAGCCTGACGCAGTTTGGTGATCTGTGCCAAGGTGTTGACATCGACCTTCTCCTCCGACTGCAAGGCAGCCTCTGCCACCAAACGCATGGTCTCGTAAGCCGCCTTCTCCGAGTCGGAAAGCTCGATCCTGCGTGTGATTTCCGTTTTCTCGGGAAGCTCCTCGATCACCTCGGCTTTGGTGCGTCTGAGCATAAATGGCGTGATCATTTTCTTTAGTTGCTTCTGACGTTCCTTGTCGCCATCCTGCTCGATGGGGAGGATGTATTTTTTCGTGAAATGGTCGAAGCTGCCCAACAGCCCGGGATTGAGGAATTGGAACAGATTCCAAAGCTCTGAGAGATAGTTCTGTATGGGTGTACCCGTGAGGATGACACGGTTCTGCGACTTCAGCTTCATAGCTGCCGCCGACATTTTCGTGCCACGGTTTTTGATGGTGTGTGCCTCGTCGAGGCAGACGATGTTCCATTCGATACCAGTGAGGCTTTTCTCCTCACGAACCAGCAACCCGTAGGTGGTGAGCACCACGTCGTATGGCTTAACACTGCTCAGCATGGCTTCGCGGTCAGCTGACTCATTAAGAACCTTGACATCCAGCGTCGGGGCGAAACGGCTCAACTCATTGGCCCAGTTCAGCATGACTGATGCGGGACACACCACCAGCGAAGGACCCTCGGAGGCTTTATAAAGCATGAAGGCGATAGACTGCACCGTCTTGCCGAGACCCATGTCATCGGCCAAGCAAGCCCCAGCGCCCCATTCTGACAAACGCACCATCCATTCAAAGCCTTCACACTGATAGTCACGCAGCTGCGCTTTCAGCCTTGACGGCACAGCGACATCCATCTTTGCTGCTTGGTCGATTTTCTTCATCAAAGCGTTCATCTCTTTGTCCGATTTGACGCTGCCGTCGCTGTGCTTCACGATGTCGGCCAAGGCGCCCACCTGATAGAAAGGCACTCTCGACTTGCCGTGGCTTTGCTGGGTCAGACCTTCGAGCCGTTGGAGGTATTTGGCCAAGTTCTCGGTAAGTGCCAGGTAGTCGGTCTCATTCAGCTTGACGAAACGGTCGTTAACGATGCCTTGCGAAATCAAGTTGAGGAACTGCATGGCTGACACCACTTCGTTGCCTATCCTCACCTCTCCTTCCACCTCGAACCAGTTCTCCTTCGACTTCAGTTGCATGTTGAACGACGATTTATTCAAGGTGGCTTTCAAGTTCAGTTTTTTGTCTTCAGGCCACTCCACCTCAAAACGGTCGTTCTTGTCGTTGACAAATTCGAGCAGTCCGAGCAGATCTTCCACTGACAGGGAGGCTTGGTTGACGCTCAGGTCAACAAAAAGCGTGGATTGCATGAAGTCTTTGATCTCGGAAAAATACGCGGCCTCTGTTTTCGTGTCACGCCGAACTTGATAGCGAGTGTTATCCGCCTCGTCGAACACGTCCTCCTTCCCCAGGCCAGGCACGAGTCTCAGCTTGCCTCCTTCCAGAGGCTGAGCTTGGATTTCAAGTGAGAACTCGTCTTTGAGGGGGATGATACGTAGGATGAGCCGTGCCACGCCATCTTTTTTCTGAAGCGAGGAGCCACCTTCCAACAGGTCGGAATGTACTTCGATCTTTCCGGAAAGCTGTTCCAAAAAATGGTGCAAGGCGGGCTCAGCATGTTGCGGGAATTTTCCCAGCACTGTAAGTGCGTCAATCACCTGTCGTTCCATATCGCTAAGCTTGAACACGGTGAAATGCGTCTTATCGTTACGGCAAATCACCGTATTATTTATTATCTCGCCATACTCGTTTTTTTGCGGAACGTTAGTTTTGATAAAGAATCCGTCCTTTACTCTCTCAATGGCGATGAAAGGTTTCTCCTCTACGATTTCCACGGGACGCCTACCCGAATGATCCTCGTAAAACACGCGGTCGCTCCCGACCAGCTGCGGGATGGCATACCGGGAATAAAGAGCGTAATAGCTGTATGAGCGCGAATTCGTTGCGACATTTTTATCGGTTTCGTCCATGTTTTCCAACTCCATCCGCACAAACCTGTCAACCGAAACCTTTGTACCCACACTCCATCCCCCGGTTTTTAGGATGCGTTGCGCCCTCACCTCCATCGACTCATAGTCGCCAATCAAATAAACATAACGAGTTGCGGCTTGATTGGCCAATGTTTTTTCATTTTTCTCTTCAAAAGAGGCTGTGAGTTTTTCGATGACCGACTCCCAATATTCCTTTTTTTGGAGGGAAGCCAGGATGGGTTTGCCACCTAACTTCTTTTCAAGTTGCTCTTCGTCCTTGATTTCCAGGTAGGGAGAAAGCTCATGACATAACAAAGGACATCTCGGGATGACATTGATAGGATAGTTGTGCTTCAAAAAAACATCAGTCTTATCGAAATAATGCGCAAGCAACGTGGTGAAATGCGTCACCAGCGCTCTGTCACGAGACGACTTCCAATAAGTGACAAGTTGATTGGCCAAGTGAGTGTCGTTCTCCCCTAAAATAACTTGTTGAACAATCACTTGGCAAGATAAGTAATCAAAATAGTTTTTGACAAGAGGTTTGTTAATAAACTGGGCAGCTTTCTTCACCGTTGCCGGAGTGTTTGCCTTGGCATAATAAAGTATCAAGAAAAAGTCAAGCAGCTCTATTTCATACACATTCTTTGTTTTCGCTTTCTTGTTGCGCAGCTTCAGCGAGGCTTCAAACTGCTCGCCTGCCAGCTCAAGATCGCCGTGATAGAGTGACAGAATGGCCTTGACACACAGAGACCAATGCGTTTCCGCTTTCGCATCCCATTGCGGAATATCGCCGTAAAAAAGGAATTGGAAGGTTTTGAGCATTCCCGTTAGACCAGTTTTCGCTTTGGGTTCATATTGACAGTAATAGTCAATAATGGCAAGGATTTGAGCCATGTTCTCCTCATTCCACGACTCATTATCAAGCAAGTCCTCAAGATTATTCAGGAGCAAACTTTCCATCTGATCCGGATTAAGGGAGACAAACGCTGGCAGAAATTCCGCATCGAAAAAATTCTTATAAAAATACGGCCTATACCTCTCTCCCCACTCAGGAAACAGATGGATGTTTTGGATTTGACTTGGTGCGTTGGTGTAAACAGCTTTTGCGACATTCCATTCAAATTTTCTGGCAGGGTCTTGTTGCAAATGCTGGGCTTTGAAGAACTCCCACCATTCGGGATGACGATCCATCAGCAAAAAGGCCACGGTGAAATAATAAGTGGAGTAAACGTAACCGTATGGCTCCCAGTAGTTGCTAGGCTGCGAGATAATACCTTTATGGTTAAGCTTGTCAACGATGCCCCTGACATGTAAAACTTTCACATCTTTCCATAAGCAGAAGTCTCTCACATAAGCCTGTGTAAGACTCCGCCCGAAGTAGGCGATCATACAAAGTATATACTGTTCCTCCTCATTAAGAGCAACTGGCAAGGCGAGGGTGCGATCCGAAAATTTATAGGCCATAACTTTTTAATTACTCTGGTACTAATGCCGCAAAGATAGTAAAATTAGCTTACACCACTCTCACCTTTGCCTGAGGCATCCACCTTGTATTTTTGATGATTTCCTGCACCATCTCCTCGGTCACTGCGGCATCGGGATATGGCAGGCTCATCTCCTCGCGGTATTTGTTCGGCTGCGGCGTGATGGTGACCTCGTCTTCTTCTTTGAGCTTAGCTATGGTATGTTCCGCAAAGCAGCTGATATCGATCCCCACTCCCATCTGGTAGAAAACTGTGAGTATGTTGAGCACATCTTGGAAATAACCCACCACATTGTAAGCCAAACTGAAAAACCACAAGCCCTCCTCATTACGATGTGGCCACAGATGGATACGGGCGTAGGCCACGTCGTGGCAATGGTAGCTGGAGTTTTCCTTTTCCCATTTCAGGTAATCCTCTTCTGAGTCGAGGTCATAGCCTTCGACTTCCCTGCCTTTGCTTGAATAAGAGAACACCTCCTCGTCGGTCATACCTTTAAAGACCTCGGGGTCATCCGGATCGTAACGGTCCATCGTGGTGTAGGCCACGTATGCGACGCGCCAGTAGTGCATATAGAGCCGCAGCGTCATCACCTCGAATTGTTTCGGCTCCATGGCCATCATGCCCTCGAGCATCTGGAGATAACGTTGCGGATGTTCCACTGCGTGATACGAGGGGCATATACTGCATAGCGCCGAGCGTTGGATGGTGCCGACACGTTTGTTATATGGAAGATGCCGTTCCACGTAATCGTTATAAGCCTCGGGGTCATCCACAATGGCATCCACCAATGCCGTCACGTAGGTCTCCAGCCTAGTCAGCGGCTCCACCATGTTACAGTAGAAGTCGTTTTCGGGGTCCCGTTCCGCCCCTACATGATGCGCGCTGCGCAGGTCCACGAACCGCCAGTGCCTGTTGCTCATCAGAAGATAGTGGAATCCCTTGTAGTGGGCGGTGAGCAGCTGATACCACAGATGTCCGTTCGGGTCTGGCTCTTCCTCCCAGAAGCCATTTTCTTCCTCGTCCTCATCAGGCGGTGGTGCTTCGATTTCCATCCAGAGGTACCGTCGGTCGTCATCGCCCATGGCTTTGAGGCGTTGCATGGTTTTCTCGATGCGCAGCATCACTTCGAGAGAGGCATCGTCAAGGATGTTTCCGTTCAAGCTATGTCCATCGCCCAGCGCGAGCAGGAGCCACAGGTCCTCAAAGCTGGGGCATTTCAGATTTTTGAAGCTTTCCATAATTTCTTGTTTTGATGATTACGTAAAGATGTAGTCGCAAAACAAGAAATGTTACAAGGTCGTTGAAGTTTTTTGTTGCGAGGCAAGGTAAAGATGTTTATCTTTGCAAGCAGAAAAACGGCCATGAAAGCACAACAAATAGAGCACACACGGTATTTCCAAGCAAAGCTGGATGAGGAATCTGACAGGCTTTGGGATGCAGGCATATTGAATCAAGAAAAATTGGATGAGATCCGCAAGATGGATCTTCACGCTAAATAAAAGACTAATGCCAAGATTAGTTCTCGATACTCGGAATCCATTGGCGGAAATTAGATGTGGATGTCAGTTTCAAATCAATGTAGAGCAGTTTGCACTAAAGGCGGGGATTAATGCTGGATTGCTTCGCAACTATATCAATGGATATAAAAAACCGTCTCAAGAGCGAGAGGCTCAAATTTTACAGCAAATTCATCAATTAGGCAAAGAATTTACTGCTGTTACATTCTAAAGTTTTATGTATTGGACATATTACCCAGCATCTCCTTGACGAGCTGCGAGACTTTGGCATTGTCAGCCTTGCCGGCGACTTGCTTGGTTGTCATGCCCATCACCTTGCCCATATCTTTGATGGAGGTAGCGCCGACCTGCGCGATGACATCTTTGATGACGGCACGCAGCTCTTCTTCGCTCAAGGGTTGGGGAAGATAAGCCTCGATGACAGAAGCCTGGAACTTCTCTTCGTCGGCGAGCTCCTGACGGCCATTCTGCTCATAGATGGAAGCCGACTCCTTGCGCTGTTTCACCAGCTTCTGGAGCAAAGCCAACTCAGTGGCCTCAGTGAGTTCTACATTACCGCCCTTGGTCTTTTCCAATAAAATCTGCGCTTTGATGGCCCTAAGGGCTTCGAGTTTCTTCTGGTCGCGAGCCAGCATAGCGGCCTTGATGTCGGCCATAATTGATGTTTCGAGTGACATATATTTTTGGGTTTAGAAGTCAGAAGATAGAAGTCAGAATGCAAAGATAGGCATTTTTTCGACCCAACAATTTAATTAAGGCGAATTAAGCGAATTTTTATTGGGTCGGCGAATTAAACGAATTAGGCGAATTTTATAGGGTCGGCGAATTAAGCGAATTAAGCGAATTTTCTTAGTTCGTAATAATTCGCTAAATTCGCCTAATTCGCCGAAAAAACAATTCGTTAAATTCGCTTAATTCGCCGAAAAACTTCGCCAAATTCTCGTACCTTTGCGGCATGAAAACCTCCATCACCAACCGAGAGATATGGCGCATCGCCTACCCCATCATGCTGGGTAACCTCGCGCAGACTGTCATCACCTTCACCGACACCGCTTTTCTGGGACATCTCGGCACCATCGAGCTGAGCGCCTCCATGATGGCCGGCCTCTTCTATTACGTGTTCACCACCCTGGCCATGGGCTTCGCCGTGGGCATCCAGATCTTCATCGCAAGGCGTTTCGGCGAGGGCAACCTGAAACAAATCGGCGTAATCTTCCAGCACGGAGCCTTATTTGTGCTGGGTCTCGGCATGATATTATTCAGCATCCTGCACTTTTGCAGCGAAGGGCTCATGCAGGTCATCATCGAGTCGGACAACATCTATGCCTCCTCCATGGAGTACCTGAAATACCGACAGTTCGGCATCATCTTTGTCGTTTTTAACTTTTTGTTCCGTTCGTTCTATGTGGGCATCAGCAACACCAAGGTCATCACTTACTCCACCATCTTGATGGCGGTGGTCAACATCTTCCTCGACTGGTGTTTGATTTTCGGGCACTGCGGACTGCCAGAGATGGGCATCGGAGGCGCGGCGTTGGCCTCTCTCATGGCGGAAGTCACCGCCTTCTGTTTCTTCTGGATTTACACCTTTGTCACCATCCCTCACGAAGAATACGGGATGTTCCGTTGGCATCCATGGGAATCCAAGCTGATGGGTGACATCCTCAAGGTGGCATCCCCTTGTATGATCCAAAGGCTTTTCTCCTTCGGCACCTGGTTCGCCTTCTTCATCCTCATTGAGAAGATGGGCGAGACCGCCATCGGCATCTCGTCGGTGGTCCGAAGCACTTATATGATTCTCATCATCCCCGGGTTCGCTTTCGCGGCCACGGCCAACACCCTCACCAGCCGCATCATCGGCGAAGGCAAGAGCGACGAGGTGATGGCCATGCTGTGGAAGGTGGTGAAGAATGCGGTGCTATGCTCTTTGGCACTCGCCATCGTCACCTCCATCATCCCGGAACTCATCTTACAGATCTATACCGACGACCTCAGCCTGGCGGCAGCCGCTGTCCCCTCCGTCTATGTCATCAGCATCGCCACGGTCTTAGGAGCCATCGGCATGGTGTTTTTCGAGGCGGTATCCGGCACTGGCAACACCTCGGCGGCCATGGCCTTGGAGTTCGGGGTGTGTATCGCCTATCTGTTTTACGCTTTTATCATGACCAAGACCTCCACCATCGCCGGCGTGTGGACCGTGGAGTGTTTCTATAACCTCGCCATGGGACTCATCGCCTTCTTCTATATCTGGAAGGCCGACTGGCGAAAAAAAGTGATCTGATCCCCAAAAAGCATCCTGATGAAACCCAGCGACGACCAACGGAAACTCGAAGAGCGTTATCGGATGATGACGCAGGCCCCTGTCAAGAGGTTGATCCTCAAGATGGCGGTGCCCACAATCATCAGCATGTTGGTGACGAGCATCTACAACATGGTCGATTCGTTTTTCGTGGGACATCTCAGCACGGAGGCAGTGGCAGGTGTCGGGGTGGCTTTTGCCTACATGGCCTTCATCAACGCCTGCGGTTTCTTCTTCGGACACGGGTCGGGCAACTACATCTCGCGAGCCTTGGGTGCCCGTCACACCGAGAACGCAGGGAAGATGGCGGCGACAGGATTTCTGAGTCCCTTGATTTTCGGTGCCATCGCCGGTGTTACCTGCCTGATCTTCATGAGCCCTTTGTCACGAGCACTGGGGGCCACCGACCAGATCTTGCCATCCACCAACGCCTATCTGCGTTATATCTTCCTCGCCACGCCATTCATGATGTCATCGCTGACTTTAAACAACCAGCTGAGGTTGCAAGGCAACGCCCGTTTTGGCATGATTGGCATCGCCTCGGGCGCGGTTCTCAACATGATCCTCGACCCGATTTTCATCTTCGTGTTAGATCTGGGTGTCAGCGGTGCCTCTTTAGCCACCGCCATCAGCCAATGCTTCGGATGGTGCCTGTTGCTTTGGGGCACCTCACGCGAAGGCAATGTGCATATTAAGTTACGGAACTTCACACCGACAAAAGAATATTACGTCCAGATTATCAGAGGCGGTCTGCCATCATTGACCCGTCAGGCTCTTGCTGTATTAGCCACCATTTGCCTGAACCGCATGGCGGTACATTATGCCGTCCCTGACAACGAAGCCTCCACGGTGGCAGCTTTTTCCATCGTAAACCGCGTCATGATGATGTGTGTCTCCGTGATCATCGGTCTTGGGCAAGGGTTCCAGCCAGTCTGTGGCTACAATTACGGAGCCAAACTTTACGGCAGGGTGAAGGAGAGCTATATATTCTGCATGACGCTCTCCACCGCGGTGTTGGTTGTATTGAGCACCCTGGCTTATCTTTTCGCTCCTGATATCATCGCCCTCTTCCGCAGCGAGGATTCCGAGTTGATCCAAGTGGGCAGCCACGTCATGCGCTGGCAGTGCATCGCCTTCCCCTTGATGGGTGTCTGCACCACGACCAACATGTTGCTTCAGAACATCAACTACACCTGGCAGGCCACCTTCCTCTCCATGTGCCGACAAGGCATCTGTTTCCTTCCCGCTGTCTTCATCGCTCCCTGGCTGTGGGGACTCACCGGCCTTGAGGCGGCACAAGCCATCGCCGACACGATGACCTTCCTCATCTCGCTGCCGTTTTCCATCATGATTATCAAAGAATTATCCGAAAAGGAGTAATTATTTTAAAAAAATTCTATGATTTTGTTCTGTATTTGAAAAATACTTCCTATCTTTGCGGTTGAATTATAAACATTTTCCAACGATGAAAAAACAAGACCCCAAAAAACAAGAAAGAACAAAAAAAACGCCCAGCATCAAAGAAGCAAAACGTTATGTGGACAACGCGGAAGAAATCCTCAATGAGCGAGGGCAACTTGACGAAGACGGCATCGAGTATCAAGATGACAAGTACGTCCGTGCGGCTGGAAACTACTTGTGGCTTGCAGTGCTAATGGCTTTAGACACCGTATTCCACGTGCGACAGGATCGCCGCACCCGAGTTCATTTTAATGACTATTTGGACGCGATAGGCCGGCGTGACAGCAAGCTAGTAAAGTGGGTGGACAATGCCTACAGCATCATCCATTGTTATATGAATTACGATGGCAATACTAATAAGAAACTATGTGACTTAGGATTTGATTATGCCAACCGAATCATTGATCGGTGTGCCTTAATGGTTCCTTCATTGAAATAACAATTCAGCAAGTCACTTGTCAAAAAGCATCTGATACGACTCCTGGATCATGCCAAAGGCATAGTCACGCATGGCTTCAGCGCGTTCTGGCATCCGGCTCATCAAATCCACCGTCGAGGTGTCAGCATAATGATAAAGACTCTCCAAAGCACCTGCCGTTCTGTATAAATAAAGGTATTCCCCATCCAGCACACTGATCTTATCATCGCTGCTGAAATAAGCATAATGCCGATGTTGCCTCAACACATCCAAGCCTAAGGCATGGTTTTCTGCCTTATAGGGAAGCATCCCCATCAAAGTGGGTGCCACATCAATCTGCAAAGCCAACCGGTCAGTGCGACAAGGCTTGATATTTTTTGGATGATAGAACAGCAACGGAATATGATGGTAGGGCAGCGACACATCGTAAGCAAAAGGCCTTGCCGCGCCATGGTCGGCAACAAAGACAAACAAGGTATTGGCGAACCAGGGCTGATGCGAGGCAAGCTCCATGAAATGCCCTATAGACCAGTCGGCGTACTCCACGATACGTTTCGACAATTCGTTGTTTTTGAAGGGGATGTCGATTCCCTCAGGGATAATATATGGGGTATGGTCGCTGCACGTCATGACGGTAGCGAAAAACGGACCTTGAGCCGCCAAATCACCACAATGCGCGACCGTTTTTTCAAAGAGGACATGGTCAGGAACACCCCAAGTACCCACAATTTCATGGGAGGGATAATGGCTCTGACCCAAAACCTCATCGAACCCGTTAGCCATGAGGAACCCCCTCATGTTGTCATAATCCTCGTCATGGGTCATGAAAAAAACATTGTGATAACCAGCGTCATGCAGCTGTTGAGGCAGTCCGCACATCACCGGCAGCTGGGTATGCTTCATCGTGTGGCGAGACAACAAGGCGGGATGAGCATAGAGCGTGGAATAGATGCCATTATACGTATGAATCCCAGCAGAATAGCATTCGTCGAACACCAGCCCTTGCCGCATCAGGCTATCCAAACAAGGTGTCAACGACTGTTCGGGATAGAACAATCCCGTCTTATCCACCGTCATGGACTCCATGAGTACCAGAATCACATTGGTTCCTTGGGGCAACGGCAACGACAGTTCAGCGGGAATCAAGGTGCTATCCATGGGCAAATCCCGCTCCGCCTGATATACGGCCAACGCTTTTTCGGGTGTCGTCAGGGCGAGAGGTTGGTTCTCCGCTCGGCTCATCTCCTCAAAACTTTTGACAAAGGTGAACACTGGATTCAATCCCAATTGGTTCAGAAAGCCATTGTTACAAAAATACGCCGTCCCAACCCTTATCGGGCTTTTCTTGCTAAGCCTGCCTCGCATTCCAATGAACACCAAGCCAATCAAAATCACTGAAGCGAGAACCGACCCCGTCATTGACAACGACGTGTCGAGATGATCACGCAAAACTTTTCGGAACACCCAACGCATAAGAAACACATAACCTACGGCAAAGGCCAGGAAAGCCAAAAAGGCCAAAAGATATAGCGGGTCACTGAAGATCATGCTCAGCACGAGATCCATCGAGTCAATCTCATTCATCGGCACCGCATTAAGCCGGTTGAAGAAATAGCTGAAAAATGGAACATCGACAGCACAGGCAAAGAAAGCAATCAGATAGCCTGTCACCAACAGCACATGAATAACATTGTAATACAATAACTTACGAATACGAACCATCTCAGCAACGACCATCATGAGTGTAGGAACCGCCAGTAGATAACAGCTGACAACTGTGTCGAAACGCCATCCCATCCACAAGGCATGACCATAAAGGCCGTCAAAAGAAGGCGAGGGATGGGCATGGGAACAATACACCCAAGTGTTGACCAATCGGAACACCGTGAAGACAAGGATACCAATCAGATAGGTTACCAGCAGATAATTGAAACGCGCGTTTTTTTTCATGCGGCAAAGTTACAAGGTTTCACCAAAACAACGCCTCCGCCACGCCATCGGCAAACAACATCTGTTCATCGTTAAGATAAAGGATGTCTTGATTTTGTGACAGCTTCCCTGACACAATCAAAGGCGCCGCTTGCCGCTCGCAATATGAGGAAAAACGCTCACCCATCTCACGTTTTAAAGCAGCGAGGTCGATGCCCCACATCGTACGCAACCGCAACATCACATATTCATCATACCGTTGCTCCAAGGTAAGAACCTCCTTACTTCCTTCTTCTGTCTCCTGTCTTCTGTCACCCACATATCGCTCCAAAGACGCGGCATTCCACTGTCGTGACGTTCCATCGTAGGAATGCGCGGATGGACCAAAACCAGCGTACGGCGTGCCGAACCAATAGCTGGCATTATGCCGGGAATGCATTTCAGGTTTGCAAAAGTTAGAGATTTCGTAATGCAGGAAACCAGCTTGTGCCATTTTTTGGCACAGGATCTCATAATCGCGAATCGCGTCGTCTTCGTTCACTGGCATAGTCTTTCCCATTTCAATTTGTTTCGTAAGGATGGCGTTAGGCTCCAAGGTCAAGGCGTAGGCGGAGAGATGCGGAAAACCCGTCTCGAAAAAAAAGTCCAGATTACGGCTCCACTGATCCGCATCAGAAGTAGGGAGGCCGTAGATAAGGTCGATGTTCACATTCTCAAAGCCAGCGTCTTTAGCCCACAGGAGGCACTCAGAGGCATGGCTGGCATCGTGGCGACGGTTCAGATAATGCAGGTCGTTATCAAAGAAACTCTGGATGCCGATGCTGAGACGATTGACATCTAACGACCTCAACGCCACCAGATAATCAAAAGATAACGTGTCGGGGTTGGCTTCCAAGGTAATCTCAGGTTGTGCTGCAATCACGAACGTGTCGCTCAGGAGTTTGAGCAAAGCATCGATTTCATCCACCTTTAATAAAGAAGGAGTGCCACCGCCGAAATAAATGGTCTCGACTTTCTCACCATGAAGATAGTCCTTGCGAGAAACGATTTCCTGTTTCAAAGCCTCCATGAAATCCGCTTTGCGCTTCACTGAAGGCACAGAGTAGAACCCGCAGTAGGCGCATTTTGAAAGACAAAACGGAATATGGATGTATATGCCAGACAAATCTTTAGTACAAAAAAAGAATTTAGAATTTAGAGATTGATAGTCTCCCTCTAAATTCTAAATTCTTAATTTTAAATTATTAAAGGATTATTTTTATTTCTTCTCACAACCGCCGAGGCACTTGTAGCAAAGGCCAGCGAGGCAAGCACCGACGAGCGGAGCCACGATGAAGAGCCACAGCTGAGGCATAGCCAGCGGGTTCTCGGAGAAGATGGCAACGCCGAGTGAACGAGCAGGGTTCACAGAGGTGTTGGTCAACGGGATGCTGATGAGGTGGATGAGCACCAGGGTAAGACCGATGGCGAGGCCGCCGAACTTGCCGTTAGCATGACGGCTGTCAGTGACACCGAGGATGACCATCAGGAACACGAAGGTCAGAAGAGCTTCAACGAGGAAAGCACCACCCATAGAAACTTGTTGATAACCAGCGGCAACATCAGAAGCGCTGAAGAAATCACCATAACCGTTGGCAGCGAAAGTGCCAAGAGTCATGCCAGCAGACTTGGCAATCACCATCAGGAGGAGACCAGCGATGATACCACCGATGATCTGAGCCAGCCAATATATGAACATCTCTTTGAGTGACATGCGACCGTTAGCCCACACGCCAAAGCTCACAGCAGGATTCAGGTGAGCACCCGAGATATGACCAATGCCGTAGGCCATGGCAATCACGGTGAGACCGAAGGCGATAGCAACGCCCAAGAAACCAACATGTCCGAAGATAGCGGTACCACAACCGCCAAAGACGAGAACGAACGTGCCGAACAATTCGGCGAAGAATTTGTTACCAATCTTCATAGTACTTTGATTTTTAATAGTTTATAAATAATTTTTAAAGTTATTTCTCAATTAATAGCTTCATGTTCCGCTCTCCCGAAACAAATCGCAAACGTACGAAATAAAATCCATTTTCCAAATTTTCGACGTTGATTTTTTCGAGATTGCCTTGTTGTTCAAAGACAAGTTGCCCTGTCAACGAGAAAATTTCAACTTTTTGAGCTACAGAACCAGCAATATAAATCAAGCCGTTAGAAGGATTAGGATAGATGAAACAATGTTCATCTTGTTCATTGACACCATCGGGAATCCACATCGCCTCAATCGTGTCGCTCGCAGCCTCACATCCATCGCTATAAACCGCATTGACATAATAGATGTGCGTAATGTATGGAAATCCAAAACTATCATCAGCGAAAGAGGTATAGACAGCAGGAATCGTGGCTATCAACGAATCGTCACGATAAACCTGAAATGAGGACAATTCACCCGTGGCGGTCTCCAAAGGAAGATCCCAAAACAGGCCAATAAAAGCGTTGTCGCCGCCCGTTACCCATTGCAAATTCTCAACGGGATAGCACTGTGTCGCCACGGTTTCCTCATGAATCCAACCCATGCGGTCATTACTCCCCTTATAGGTACCATAAACCACATGCTCAACAGGTTGGTTCAGCGCGTATGCAGTCACATAGACCGGATCATCGGGAGAGAAATTCTGAAGATAGGTAAGCGTCACAATCTCCATGTTTCCGTCACCATCGATATCGCCAAAATTGGCCCCATTCATATAGGTAAGTCCCTGAGGACGAAGAGGGAAACCTTCCAGCACCTCAGTGCCATCCATTTCCCAAGCGCGGATATAACCTTGACCGTCATCCATCCAGTTGAAGCTGGTGACAACCTCATTCTCGCCGTCGCCATCGATGTCAGCCACCGACACAAAGCCCTCAATACCCGAATTGAGATTCAATGGAAATCCGGGAGCCACATTACCCTCAATATCATATTGGTAGAACACGTCACCCTCGCCTGACACTCCCATAAAGATGGAGTAAGACTCGTCGTTTTTCACTACTGTAGGCGCGGAATAAGTCCATGATGCCACTGCCCTCGGCCAGCCTTCCACATACTCACCTGTGGAGGCATCACGAACGTAATGATGTGGATTGTCGCCATGGCAGGCACCCACCAGACACCATCCCATCTCATCGCCAAAGTTCACCACCAAGGGCGATTGATAAGAATATTTGTAAGCCTCCTGACCATCCACCGTATAAAGGGTCTCCCCTGTATGACTAATGCAGTAAAGCGCTGAAGTCGTGGAAGCGAAGATTTCGAGATAACCATCATCATTGATGTCGGCCACAGTAGGGGTGAACGCCGGTGTAGATGGCATCTCGAAAGGAAAGCCCTCGATTTCCTCACCTTGCAGATTCCAGACATGGATTCCCGCAGTAATGCCCGCAGAAGCCTTACCTCGACCACAGAAGACAATCTCAAGAAGGCCATCGTTGTTGATATCGGCAAGGACAGGAGCACAAATCAAAGGGTTATTATTGGTTTGAACCGTAAGAAGAGAGGCACCGGTATGGTCAAAGACATTAACACCTCCCCTAGCATTGCCGTAAGCGGTAAGCGCGACCACTTCAAGATAACCGTCGTTATCAAGGTCACCCACTGCCGCAGGATACTGAGCCATGCCACCAACCAACGTCTGTGTCCAAAGGATGTTACCCTGACCGTCGATGACATTGATTTGGTCGTTATGGCAAAGGATGATCTCATCTGCTCCATCACGGTCCAGATCTGCCAACGCAAGACCACGCATGGGTTTGTAAGTGGTGTTCGAGCTGAAACTCAACGGGAACCCCGGCATGGGAGCAAGACCTTCACGAGTTGACACCGACAGCCTCGCATCATTCACCTCCTCTGTCATGACCTGACCTTGATCGTCAAGATAAGCACGGACTGCCGGACGTTGTGCTTGGATAGATAACGTCAGAAGGAGCAAGAAAAGAAGTAAATCATGTTTTTTCATAATATGGTATATTTCAAAAGCATTTTTGCAAATATAGAAAAAAGATGATTTAAACCAACGATGATTTCAAGTACTTTTTTTTCCGTTTGAAATAAAAAAACAAACAAAATAACATGTTTTGATATTTCTTTGTAGTGTCATTTGTAAGCACTGACCTATGAATCGCATTCTTATCGTCTTATTGGCACTGTTGTTTTCCATTCCCACTTGGTCTCAAGAAAGCCACTCATACCAATTCACCCTCGAGGACTGCATCCGCTATGCCCATTCCAACAACTACGAACGTCAGTCGATGGAACTCACTGGAAAATCGTTGGAAGCCTCTTACGAACAGTCGAAACAACAACGCCTGCCCAGCCTCAGCGCCTCGTTTGGGCAAAACATCACCAACAACGAAAAAGGATGGTCCTCATCGGGTAATCTCGGCATAGGCAGCTCCATCACCATCTATCAAGGAGGGCAAATCAGCCGTACTATCGAACAAAACCGACTTAACCTGGAACGGAACGAGGTTCAACTGGAACGATATGACAACCAGCTTACAACACAGATATTGCAATCATTTCTTAGCATACTTGGAAACCAGGAGCTGTTGAAATACCAAAAAGAGGTGCTTAGAGCCAGTGAAGAACAGCTGAAACAAGGCCGTGTGCGACATCAGGTAGGAACCATCCTCGAGAGCGACCTGCTGCTACTGGAAGCACAGTATCTCAGCGACTCGAATAACGTGGTTGACACCCAAATCAGCATTGAGAACAACCTGCTCGACCTCAAGGTGCAACTTGCTATGGACCCCAGCGATGACTTGCAGATTGTCGCTCCCGACACGGAGCAGCTGGAAGAGCTGAAGACGACATTGCCCACGGAAGAAGAGGCCATCCAACGCGCCCTCGATTATATGCCCGACCTAAGAATGAGCGACTATGACATCCGTCTCGCGGAAAACAACGTGGCGATGGCCAGGGGCAACTACTATCCATCCATCTCCGCCAATGCCAACGTCGGAATGGGTGTGCTCTCGTTCGACGGCAGCGGCATCAACCAATGGTTTGGCACTCCCACTGAATCGGCGGGCATCTCCGTGAGCATCCCTATCTTCAGTCGAGGCAGCACCAAGGCCAACATGAAGAAAAGCAAGATCGCGCTGGAACAAGCACAACTCGACTACGAACAAACCCAGCTCACCGTGAGACAGACCGTGGTGCAGGCCTACCGCAACGTAGTGTCTGCCTACAACGCCTACCAAGTGTCGAAAGCCAAAGAGCAAGCCTACAGCAAGAGCTTTGAGGCACACAACCTACAATACCAATACGGCACCATCACCACGGTGGAGTTGCTCCAACAACAAAACAACTACCTCAACGCATTGAACGCATACATACAGAACAAATACAGCCTCCTCATGAAACGCAAGATCCTGGATCTTTATACTGGGGGGAAGGTGAGTTTATAATTTAGAATTTAGAATTTATAATTTAGAATTTAGAGGGAGATACCCCGTTAGGGGTTAAATCTCGGTAGGCCCCGGGTAGAACACTCCCCCACTCCGCAGTGGAGAGGGGCTTGTGGGGTGAGCTTTAAAATAGAATGAGCATGAAGAAAAGAAACAAATGGTGGATTATCGCGGGTATTATCGCATTGACGATTATCGGCATCGTCATTGCCAGGATGAGCAAATCCGCGAACAAAGAACTAGTCATCCGTACCCATCTGGTCGGTAACTACACAGTAGAAAACACCGTCACGGCGACAGGCACCATCGAGCCAGTGGAGACCGTGGAAGTCGGCACTCAGGTATCCGGCAAGGTGGAAAAGATCTATGTCGATTTTAACGACGTGGTAAAAAAAGGCGAGTTGTTGGCCGAGTTGGACAAACTGACCCTCAACCAGAACGTGAGTCGGGCAAAAGCCAGCCTCACCTCGGCAGAGAGTCAATTGAACTATGCTAAACTAACATACGAGCGAACAAAACAACTCTACGAGTCCAACGCAGCCACGCTCGCCTCTTACCAGGAAGCACAAAACAGCTACACCCAGGCACAGATGAGCAAGAAAAACGCCCAGGCCGCCTACGACCAGGCCTTGGTGGACCTGAGCTATGCCGAGATCTACTCCCCCATCAACGGCGTGGTGCTCGACCGTGCCGTGGAGGTGGGACAGACGGTAGCGGCCTCGTTCAGCACCCCCACCCTCTTCACCTTGGCCAACGACCTCACCAAGATGCAGGTGGAAGCCGCCGTTGACGAAGCCGACATCGGGCAGGTGAAGATCGGACAAAGGGTGAGTTTCACCGTGGATGCCTACACCTACGAGACCTTCGACGGCACAGTGAACCAGATCCGCATGAAAGCCACCACCACCAGCAATGTGGTGAAATACACCGTCATCATCGACGCCCCCAACCCCGAACAGAAGCTGTTTCCTGGCATGACCGCCAGCGTGACCATCGTCACCGAAGAGCAGACTGGCCTGGCCGTGCCTGCCGAAGCCTTGAACTTCAAGCCCGACGAACAGGTGCTGAAGTCGCTCCGCAAAAACGGCAAGCCAGAAGGCCCAGGCGAGAGACCACAAGGCGAAAGACCGCAGATGAATGACAACGAAGAGAGACCCGCCGACATGGAGATGCTGTGGATCAAAAAAGGAGACGACATCCAGCCACGTCCCGTAAAGACGGGCATGACCGACGGAGCCTATAAGATCATCGAACAAGGCCTGCAAGCCGGTGACTCCGTGGTGCTCTCGGCACAATATGTCGCTAAGGAGAAACAACAGAAAAAAGGAGAGAACCCCTTCATGCCCGGCCCTCCCGGAAGAAGAAACAACAACAAGAAATGAACACGCCAACCTCAATCATCAAGGTCGAGAACCTCAAACGCACCTTCATCGTGGGCAGCGAGGAAGTCCATGCCCTCAAAGGCGTGACTTTCGAGATCCACCAAGGCGAGTTTGTGAGCATCATGGGCTCGTCAGGCAGTGGCAAGTCCACCTTGCTTAACATCTTAGGTTGCCTCGACCAGCCCACGTCAGGTGAATATCTCATTGACGGCATCTCGGTGAGAGAGCGCAGCAAAAACGAGCTCTCTGAGATCCGCAACCGCAAGATCGGCTTTGTCTTCCAGTCGTACAACCTGCTGCCTCGCACCTCTGCCTTGGAGAATGTGGAGCTGCCCTTGGTCTATAACCCCGATGTCTCGCATCGGGAACGCCATGAGCGCGCGCAACACGCCCTGGAGTTAGTGGGCTTAAAGGATAGGATGGGACATACTCCCAACCAGCTCTCTGGAGGACAGCAGCAAAGGGTGGCCATCGCCCGTGCCTTGGTCAACGACCCTGTCATCGTCCTTGCAGACGAGGCCACTGGCAACCTCGACACCCGCACCTCTTACGAGATCATGAGTCTGTTCCAACACCTGCATGAGCAAGGCAAGACCATCGCCTTCGTCACTCACGAATCCGACATCGCCGTGTTCACCAGCCGCACCATCTTCCTTCGCGACGGCCACATCCTCCGCGACGAACCCGTCAGCACCAAATCCGCCGCCGAAGCCCTCGCCGCCCTTCCCATTGATAACGATTATTAGCTACAAATCAAGGAGCATCACCCTCTAAATTTTAAATTCTTAATTCTAAATTCTCAAAGCCTTGGACATCCTAAACCTCATCCATATCTCCGCCAAAGCCCTGTTGCGCAACAAGACACGCACCGCACTCTCCATGCTGGGCATCGTGATCGGCATCGCCGCCGTCATCGCGGTGGTCAACCTCGGCGAGGGGCTGAAAAAAAGCACTGCCAACCAGCTCTCCGACATGGGCACCAACCTCATCATGGTGATGCGCGCCAACCAACGACGCGGCGGAGTCAGCATGGGCTCCTCCAGCTCAGAGTCCCTGAAGACAAGCGACTGCGAACTCATCGCACAGAAAGCCAAGAACATCACCATGGTCAGCCCAGTGGTTAACAGCGGTGGACAAATCGTCAACGGCTCCAAAAACTGGTCAGGCACCGTCTATGGAGGCTCACCCGACTATCTGGAAATACGAAAATACGAGATCGCCACAGGTGTCAACTTCACCGACGATGACGTGAAGAAATACGCCAAGGTGGGGCTCATCGGGCAGACCATCGTCGAAGAGCTTTTCGACGAAGGCGAAGACCCTATCGGCAAGACCATCCGTATTGGCAACATGCCCTTCCGCGTCATCGGAACCCTCAAAGAAAAAGGCGAGAACGGCATGGGCATGGATCAGGACGACATCGTCATCATGCCTTACTCCACCGTGCAGAAACGTATGTTAGGCATCAACTACATCCAGCAGATCGTGTGTTCAGCAGCCTCCGAGGACGTGGCCGAGGCCGCCGTCACCGAAGTGGAGAACATCCTGCGCATCGCACATAAGATCCCCGATGAAGGAGCCAATGACTTCGAGGTGCGCACCCAGCAGGAGATGCTGGAGATGATGACTTCGATGACTGGCATGATCACCACGGTACTCATCGCAATTGCCTTGATATCCTTGCTGGTAGGCTGCATCGGCATCATGAACATCATGTATGTCACCGTCACCGAACGCACCAAAGAAATCGGCCTACGCATGTCCATCGGCGCCAAAAACGCCGCCATCCTCATGCAGTTCCTCACCGAGAGCATCATCTTGAGCCTCATCGGCGGCGTGCTAGGCTTGCTGCTGGGTCTTGCCCTCTCCTATATAGTGACACTGGTGATGTCGCTCCCCTTCGTCATCAACGTGTTATGGATGTTCATCTCATTCATCTCCTGCGCCATTCTGGGATTGATCGCCGGCTTCTTCCCCGCCTTGAAAGCATCAAGAACCGACCCGATCAACGCCTTGCGGTATGAATGATGACCGCATTCATCATTTTAGGTGAGTCTCCTACCTACAAATCATCATTTTTAGTGATTCCCTTTCAGAAAAAGAAGGTGGATTTTTGCACCTTAAAATAAAATTTCGTTAAGAGATGAAACTAAAACTGATGGCTAGCACCCTTTTGATGGGTATCGCCTTGATGGCGAACGCCTTACAAGCCCAGGACACCCTTGTGAAAAAACAACGCCTGACCCTTGGCGGTTATGGCGAGGCAGTCTATACCCGTAATTTCTATAGTGATAACATGTACCGTTACTCCCATGCGGAGTCATATAAAGACGCCAAGAGCCATGGTCGTCTCGACCTGCCACATGTGGTCATCAACCTAGGTTATGACTTCGGCAAGGGATGGAGCATGGGCAGCGAGATTGAGTTCGAGCATGGCGGCAGCGAAGTCGCTGTCGAGATCGAAGCCGAAGAGACCGGCGAGTTCGAACATGAGATCGAGCGTGGCGGCGAGGTCGCCTTGGAGCAGTTCTGGATCCAGAAGTCGTTCGGCAAAGGCCTTAACATCCGTATGGGACACCTCGTGGTCCCTGTCGGACAGACCAACAAAGCCCATACGCCCACCGAGTTCTTCACCTGTTACCGTCCTGAGGGCGAGTTCACCATCCTGCCTTGCACCTGGCACGAGACGGGCATCAGTCTTTGGGGTAAGCTCGGAAGCTGGCGTTATGAAGCCATGGTGATTCCCGCCTTGAACTCCAACATGTTCAACAACGCCAACTGGGTGAAGAACGGCTCTGCCTCAGCCTACGAGTTCCGGGTGGCCAACCATCTGGCAGGGGTGTTGCGCATCGACAACTACTCCGTCAAGAACCTGCATCTCGGCGTGAGCGGATATATTGGCAACTGCTTCAACAACGATATCGTCACCAATGAATTCACCGAAACCAGCCCTTATAAAGACGTGAAGGGTACTGTGGTCATTGGCACCGCCGAGTTCGACTACAAGGCCAACGGCTTGGTACTCCGTGGCAACTTCGACTATGGTTACCTCAGCGAGGCCAACCTCATCTCCTCGTGGAACAAGAACCAGAACCACCAGAGCTTCTCACCTTATCCACGTTCCCAGGTGGGAGAGAAAGCAATCGCATACGGTGGTGAGGCAGCCTACGACATCTTCCGTCCCATCAAAGCGGTTAATGACCAAAAGCTCTATGTCTTTGGCCGTTACGACTACTACGACAGCTATATCCCCTCTGCCTTGACCCTCACCGATTACCAGTGGACCGACCGTCACGTGATGACCTTCGGCCTGAACTACTATCCCACTGACCAGATCGTCATCAAGGCCGAATACGCCAAACGCTTCCTCAAGGAGCAGTACAACGACGAGCCGAGTTTCAGCATCGGGGTGGCGTATAGCGGGTTTTTTAAATGATAATTAATAAACACCATAGTCGGCTTTTCGTAAGGCGAAAGACCAAGGTTGTCAGATAGTTGTGCTTGATTTCGACATGCACATGTCAGAAAAAGCTATATATACTAAAGATCGCATCTGGCATCTATGGAAGATATGAGGATTTTGCAAGCGGCATAATATCTGAGTGTTATGTGGTTCACAATGGGAAAGCAGTGGTCGTAAAACCCGATGTTTTTGCCAGTTCTGAAAAGGATACCATCAAGCATTTAATAGAAGAATTACTAGAAAAACTGAGGACATAACCTTGGGCTATGTCCTCGTATGGGGGTCAGAAAGGTCCAGCTTGAATATTGCTGCGAAAGCAATTTGTTCGCGCCCTCTGACGACAATCTGACCATGCAAAAGTAGACATTTTTTTTGTTTTTCGCAAGGTTTTTCTGAAAAAAGTTGAAAAAGGCCACCAGCTTGGTGGCCAAATTGGTCACCGAATTGGTGACTAAATTGAAAAAATTGAGAAATGCCACCAATTGGTGGCTGATAAGAATGTGATGAAAAAGGTCAACAAGCCGTTGACCAATTATCAAAAACAAATCGTCAACGACTCGTTGACGAAATCGTCACCAAGCTGCTGACGAATTGGAAATGCTAAGTGAGTTTGGCGCGATTGCGATAAAATACAGGTGAAAGACGAGGCTGTTCCCAAAGGAGAAAAAGGCAACTATGATTATTCTATGACGATTTGCGAAGGTGAAAAAACGGTCACTGTTAGCGTCATGGAACTTTAACACCAATCCTCGGCAAACGTCACTTCTGGAGAGGCTCGCCGATCACCGCCTCTTATGTTTGAAGTGCCAATTTGGCAAGTTGGGGAGCCCCCCAATGTCAATCCCCATTATTGGTTAGTCGCACCCTCAGGAATCGTCATTATTGATGATTTTTCTGAAGGAAACAATAGCGGATTTTTGCATCGTGAATAATCAGATGACGTAAAATCTAACAACTAAAATCATAAACCCATGAACAAAACAATGAAAACCCTCGCGCTGGTCGCCATATCAGCGCTGTTTGCCTTGGGCTTCAACGCCTGTGGCAAAGATCAAGTCACTGAAGAAAAGAACAAAGAGACCAAGGAAGCCATCGTGAAGCAGTACCTCAACCAGACGCTGTATCCTACCTACAGCAAGCTGGCTGCCGAGGCACAGACCCTGGTGGACAACCTCGAGGCGCTGAAAGCGAACACGACCCAAGCGAACCTCGACGCAGCTGCCGTCACCTTCCTCGAAGCCCGCAAGTGGTGGGAGCGGAGTGAAGCCTTCCTGTTCGGTCCCGCCAGCGACTTCGGCATCGATCCGCACATCGACTCCTGGCCGCTTGACGAGGATGCCTTCAACAACCTGATGGCCAGCCCCAACATGATCGCCCAGCTGGCTACCGACGAAGACGGCACCGTGGCCGGTGAACAGCTCGGCAACGCGCTCCTCGGCTTCCACGGCATCGAGTTCATCCTCTTCCGCGACGGACAACCCCGCCAGGTGAGTGAACTCAACGACGACATGATGACCTATGTGGTGGCCGTCTCGCGCGACCTCCGCAACCGTTGCTTCCAACTCGAGGTGAGCTGGAACGAAGACGCTCCGACCGACCATGCCGCACTGATGGAAGCGCTGGAACTCAACACCACCGTCAACGGAGGTAACAACTCCTACGGCGCCAACATGCGCCTCGCCGGTCAGGCAGGCAGCACCTACGCCACCCTCACCCAGGCCCTCCAGTCCATCGCCGACGGCTGCATCGACATCGCCGACGAGGTGGGCACCTCCAAGATCGGCAAGCCCCACACCGGTGAAGACCCGCATTATGTGGAGTCGCCCTATAGCCAGAAATCCATTATCGACTTCCACGACAACATCATCAGCATCCAGAACGCCTACATGGGCGGTATGGAAGAGACGCGTGACGAGGATCGCTCCCTCCACGCTTACATCGCCAATGGCAACACCGAACTCGACACCCGTGCCGTCAACGCCATCAACGACGCCCTGGCGAAGATCAACGCCATGAAGGCCCCCTTCGTACAATACTATGCCGATGCCAGCGCCGGTGCCGCCATGGAAGCCTGCCAAGCCCTCTCCGACGTGATGGCCGAGGTGAAAGAAGAACTTGCTAACAAAGACAAATAAACCCAATCATGAAGAAAAACATTTTTGCATTCAGCATGGGGATCCTGATCGCAGCGGCCATGGCGTCGTGCGGTGGAAAGGATCCCATCCCCACCGACCCGCAGGTGCTCGAGGAGACCTACACGGGCGGTGAACTCGGAACCACCTTCAACAGCACGCAGACCGCTTACGAAGATCCCACGCCCGCCGTTGAACAAGCCGGCATGACCACCGCATTCAAATACGGTGAGTATTTCTTTGAACGTACCTACACCCAGAACAACGAGCCTTTCGACGGCCTTGGACCGCTCTACATCCGCAGCAGCTGCATCGCCTGCCATCCCGGTTACGGCCACGGCATGCGCATGAACCGCTACCGTGCCGACGACTGGGGTAACGGCTACCTGCTCGTCTTCACCGACCGCAACGACACCTACCTCAGCTCTTACACGGGCATGCCTCAGACCAAGGCCGTCGCGCCTTTCAAGGCACCTGTCGACGAGACCAAGATCGAGATCAACTGGCTCAGCTACACCGACGAATGGGGCAACCGTTTCCCCGACGGAGAGTCGTACAGCCTTACCTATCCCGAGGTCTATATCCCCGAGGATGCGTTCTATGTGCCGCTCGAGGTGGGAGGCAACGCGATCCCTTACAGCGACTTCGTCTGCCGTCTTGAATCGACCATTGGAATCTATGGCACCGGCTTGATCGACGCCATCCCCGACGACTCGCTCAAAGCGCAATACCAGAAGGAATACAACGACGGCTACATGCAAAACGGCCTCAATCCGGCGATGTGGGCAGGCAACGACTGGGCGCCCACGGGTCTCTATGGCAACACCAACCATCCCAAGCGCTACACCTACGCCCTTACCCGTGGCCCGCTCCAGGATGCTCCCGGCGCCAACGCCATCTGGAACATCACCAACGTGACGCATCCCACCAAGATGGGACATTACATGACCGCCGCCTACGCCACCAAGGCTTCCCGGGATCCCGAGGTGCAGGCACAGTTCTATGACTACTTCCCGCAATACAACCTTACCGGCGACGTGGAGACCGACATCTACAACTATTTGATGATGGCCAACATCCCCGACGAGCTCAAGGAGCCCGAGATGAGTGCCGAGGAATACACCAACTTCATGGTCTGGCACCGTGGCCTGGCCGTCCCTGCCGCGCGTAACCTGGGCGACGAGGAGATCCAACGGGGTCGCAAGCTCTTCCGTGAGATCGGATGTGCCTACTGCCACCGTCCTTCGTGGCAGACGGGTGACGACGACTTCACCGACCCGGCCGGCTTCTTCGCCGACAGCGATGCACGCCTGCCCCGTTATCCCAACCAGAAGATCTGGCCTTACAGCGACTATATCCAGCACAAGCTCCACATGGAGAACGACATCCGCACAGGATGGTGCCGCACCACGCCGTTGTGGGGTAGAGGACTTTCGGCGATCTGCACCGGCGCCTCCCAACGCCTGCACGACTGCCGCGCCCAAACGGTCATCGAGGCCATCATGTGGCACGGCAACGCCCAAAGCGACGCCCGTCGTAGCGTGGAACAGTTCCGCGAACTGGAGAAAGCCGACCGCGATGCCATCGTGAAGTTCATCGAGGCCATTTGACAATCAGAGATACTTAAACCAAAATATTCATTATATTTGTCGTGATGAAGAAGATCCGTCATTTCGTTTCCGTTTTGATGATCGTGCTGGTGGCCGTCTTGGCTGCCGGCACGGTCGTCGAGCGGCTCCATGGCTCCGATTACGCCCTGAGCCACGTCTATGGTGCCTGGTGGTTCGTCGCCCTTTGGGGGCTGGTGGCCTTGGGCATGGTGCTCATGCTCTTCAGGAGAAAGTCATGGAAACGTCCCGCAGTCTGTGCGCTCCATCTTTCTATCCTGTTGATCTTGGTGGGCGCCCTGTTGACCATGCTTACGGGAAAACATGGAACGATGACGCTTCGTCCCGGCATCCCTGTCGACAGCTTCGTCGTGGAACGGCATGGCCAGCAACACGACCATCGGCTGCCGTTTACGCTGACCCTCGACCGTTTCGAGGTGGAGACTTACCCTGGGACGCATTCTCCGATGGATTTTGTAAGCCATCTGAACATCGGAGATGCGTCGGGAGGGACGCAAGCTGCGATCATCTCCATGAACAACATCTTGAAACACAAGAACTATCGTTTCTATCAGAGCGATTATGACGAAGCGGGCAATTCGGTGTTGTCGGTGGCCCACGATCCTTGGGGCATCGGTGTGACCTACACCGGGTATGTCTTGCTCTTCATCGCCCTCGTCGGTCTGTTCCTTGAGCGCGAAGGCCCCTTTCGCAGCCTGCTCCGTAAGATGTCGGCCAACAAGGCATTGTTGCTCGTTGTCCTGATGTCGGGTGCCGCGCTGACTGCTTCTGCAGCCGGGAAGCCCCGAGCCCTGCCCAAGGAGCATGCCGACAAGATGGGGGAGATGTACGTCATGTACAAAGGCCGCGTGTGTCCTTTGCAGACGTTGGCCAAAGACTTCACCACCAAGCTTTGTGGCAATGCCCGTTACCGTGGCTATTCTCCCGAACAGGTGCTGAGCGGATGGCTCTTTTATTTTGACGACTGGAAGGAAGAGCCGATGTTCAAGATCAAGGGAGGCTATGTGCAGGAGCAGCTGGGTATCGATGGCAACCGTGCCCGCCTGACGGATTTTGTCAATGCCCAAGGGGAAAACAAACTCACCGAGTCGATCAAGTCCCTCCCGATGGGCGATCCCAAACGGAAGAAATACAGTGCCGCCGATGAGAAATACCAACTCATCAACATGCTGAACAAAGGCAAGCTGCTGAAGTTGTTCCCTCATGCCGACAGCCTTCAAAACATCAAGTGGTATTCGCAAAGCGACGACCTTCCTTTGGACATTCCCGAGGACGAGTACCTCTTCATCCGCAAGCAGCTGAGCCTCTGCCAGGAATATGTGGTGAAGGGCGACTTTAAGGCGCTGGATGAGGTCTTCCAGAAGACCAAGCTGTATCAGGAACAGCATTCCTTGGGACATACGCAGTCGAAGTCGCAGTACCGTGCCGAGCGGTTGTACAACTGGCTTTCGGCGGGCAAGTGGCTCGCCATGGTCAACATCACCCTGGGCCTGGTCTGCTTTGCCTTGGCCATGATCTGCCTGGGGAAGGGCAAGCCGCTGCACAAGCCCGTACGTTGGTTTGCCACCGTGTGGATGACCTTGCTGTGCGTCTTTTTGGCGCTTTTGTTCGGCTTGCGTTGGATTGCAGGTGGCCACGTCCCCATGGCGGGCAGCTTCGACTCGATGAACCTCATGGCCTTGGCCCTCTGCGTGATCACGCTGTGTACCGTGCGTCGTTACGAGATGGCCTTGCCTGCAGGCTTGCTGATGACGGGTTTTGTGCTGCTGGTCCAGATGATGGGCGGTGCCAATCCGCCGGTGACCCACCTGATGCCCGTGCTCTCTTCGCCGTTGCTGAGCCTTCATGTCACGGTGATCATGATCGCCTACGCCTTGCTGTTCTTCGTCATGCTGAACGGCATCAGCGCCGTTGTCGTGCGGTTTACACAACCCGGCAATGGTTCCTATCTTGAGCGACTGCAGCACATCAGCACGATCATGCTGTATCCCGCGGTGGCGCTGTTGGCCATGGGCATCTTCATCGGCGCCGTGTGGGCCAACATCTCATGGGGCAATTACTGGTCGTGGGATCCCAAGGAGGTCTGGGCCTTGATCACCCTGCTGGTCTATGCCGCTCCCTTGCATGGCTCCGTGTGGAAGACGTTCCGTAAGCCGATGTTTTTCCATGTCTACGGCATCGTGGCGTTCCTCAGCGTGCTCATCACGTATTTCGGCGTGAATTTGATCTTGGGCGGAATTCATGCCTACAATTGATTGTTTTGTTGCCGCAAATCATTATCTTTGCGGCAACAAAACAATCACAATCAATGAAAAGAGGATTTGGAAGCGACAACCATTCGGGCGTGTGTCCGGAGGTCTTGGATGCCATTGTCCGTGTCAATCAGGAACACGCCTTGGCCTATGGTGATGATGAATATTGCGCTGCTACCGAGCAGCTGTTCCGTCAACAATTCGGTGAACAGGCGAGGGTTTTCTTCGCCTTCAACGGCACAGGTTGCAACACCTTGTGTATCGATGCCCTGGTGCATTCCCACGAGGCCGTTGTCTGTGCTGAGAGTGCTCATATCAACGTCGATGAATGCGGTGCTCCACAGCGTGTGGTGGGCTGTCGCCTGCTGACGGTCGATACCCCCGATGGCAAGCTGACCCCTGCGCTGGTGAAGACCCGTCTGCACGGCTTCGGCTTCGAGCATCACAGCCAGCCCAAGCTCATCTCCATCACCCAGCCCACTGAGGTCGGAACCCTTTACAGCCTCGACGAGATCAAAGCCTTGGTGGCCTTGGCCCACGAGTATGGCATGTATGTGCATATCGATGGTGCCCGTCTGGGCAACGCTGCCGTGGCCTTGGGCTGCACCTTCAAGGAGATGACCACCGACCTCGGCGTGGATGCTCTTTCGTTCGGGGGCACCAAGAACGGGCTCATGATGGGGGAGGCCGTCGTGCTGCTTAATCCCGAGGTCTGTCCCGACTTCAAATACCGCCGCAAGCAGGCCATGCAGCTCTGTTCGAAGATGCGTTTCATTGCCGCCCAGTTCGACGCCTATTTCACGAACGAGCTGTGGAGGCGCAATGCGGAGCATTCCAACAAGATGGCACAGCTTCTCTACCAATCGGTGAAGGACATCCCCGGCGTGGAGGTCGTCTATCCCGTGCAGGCCAACGGCGTCTTCGCCAAGCTGCCTCGCAAGGTCTGGAAGGCCTTGCAGGAGTATTGTTTCTTCTACGACTGGGACTACGATGCCAACGTGGTTCGCTGGATGTGTGCCTACGACACCACCGAGGACGACATCCAACGTTTTGCCGCAAAGTTGAAGGAGTTGATGGCCTGATCCCTATCTTTGGTTGCTGAGCAGATTCGTTTTTCGAAAGCGTTGTCTTGTCAAAATTATTTCGTATTATTGCATATTCCTAATGCTTCAAAACCATGAAAAAGTACCTTCTTCCTTTGCTGTTCCTTTGCTTTGCCCTCACTGGCATGGCCAGTACCGACAGGGATTGTCTTCCGCCTACACATCTCACCGTCAGTTCCGTCACCGCTTTCACAGCCCATCTCGACTGGGAAGGTGACCACGAAAGCTACATCTTGTTGCTTGGCCAAGAGAAGGTGGTTCATGACGTCGATTTCGAAACCGGCGATTTCAGCCAAGCCGCTTTCACCACCACCACCCCCGACTATCCCTGGACCATTGAGGATTATGGCTATGGCAGCTCTTTTAGCGCCAAAAGCACGAATGCGGGCGTGGGCAATACCGTTTCCGACTTGGTGTTGGAAGTGAACCTGAGTACCGACATGATGGTTAGTTTTTCTGGTGCGGTCTCTTCGGAGAATGGCTTTGATCGGGGCGCTTTTTGCATCGACGGTATTGAAATGGAATACTTTTCCGGTCAAATGGGTTGGACGAGCAAATCCTTCCCACTGACTGCCGGAACCCATACGCTCCGTTGGTATTATTCAAAAGATATGAATATGGATGCGGGCCTTGACTGTTTCCAAGTGGACAACATCAAGATCGGTTACGCCGACCGTTGGGAGCGTGATTATCTGGATGGTACTAGCTTTACATACGAAACCCTCAGTGAGGAGACCTCTTATATCGCCAAGGTGGTGGGCATTTGTGAAAGTGAACAAAGCGAGCCTAGCAGAGCCGTCTGCTTCACCACGACAACCTACTGTAGAACTCCGAAAGAGTTGCGCGTGAGTGATGTTACCGAAAAAGAAGCCACCTTGAACTGGGTTGCCAATGGCATGGCGTACTATATACAGTTTGGTAAGCTGCGCCCCGCCATTGATGCCGATTTCGAAACAGGTGACTTCAGTCAGGCCGACTTCACCACAACAAGCAGCTATCCTTGGATTTTGATGAGAGACCCTGGTAGCAACAATTACTATGCTAGGAGCACCAGCGTAAGTATGCAAAATAACGCTTCCGCCTTGTTTTTGCAAGTGAATGAAGATTCCGAAATGTTTGTCTGTTTTTCGGCCAAGATCTCATCGGAGCTAGGCTTCGACCGAGGGTGCTTTAGTATCGACGATGAAGAAAAGATGTGCATCTCTGGCGAGGTTGGGTGGACAGACACGGTTTTTCTTGTACCCGAAGGCGCCCACACGTTATGTTGGAAGTACAGTAAGGATTCCAATGGAAGCTCAGGGGACGACTGCTTCTATGTGGACAACGTCAAGTTAGGCGGTGTTGAGCATTGGATGGAATACGATACTGATGAAACGTTCTACACCTTTTCCAATCTGGAGCCCAGGAACACTTATTTGACCAGGGTGCAAAGCTCTTGCGAATTTGAGATGAGTTCGTTGAGTAGGTGGCTCTGTTTCACTACCCCGTCCAACCATTCTGTCTCGGAGTATCCTGCCTTGGACAACGCAGTGCCTTTCGCTTTCTATGACAACGGTCTTATCCGTATCGATAATGAAGGCGAGGCCATCCTTCATATTGTCGATGTTCTAGGTCGCACGGTCGGCATTGAGAACGTTAACGAAAGCCAGATCGTCAGTGTCAACCTCAAAGCGGGCGTGTACATGCTCCAGCTGGTTCAAGACCAGAAGGTCAGGACGCAAAAGATTCTTGTGCGTTGAGTTGATTGGGTGAGGCTCCAATATTTTCATTGAGTCATGCCATTGCACGTTTCAGCTCCTCTGCAAAGCTGATGACCGAAGCCTTGATTTTCTGCTGTGTTTTTTGTGAGGGATGTCGTCTGCCACGGACGTATTGGGAGAGCTGGACTTTGTTGATTCCCGTGATGCTTGATAATCCAGACAGGGTCAGAATGCCTTTGTAGTGTTGCAAAAAAGCAGAAGCGTCATAAACAAAAACGAAATCAGCCTCTACCATTTCTCCGGTGCGTTGAAAATGATCCTTCCTCATGGCATCAAATAGGTTGAGAAAGTCTTCTTTGGCTTCTTGGGCGTTGCTTCCCTCGCCAAAAAAACCAAAAGGGAAAACTTCTTCGGTATAAACAGAATAGAAACCGTCTTTACCGCACTCAATATGTGCTATGCATTTCTTTTTCATTATTGTTTGGTTTTTATTTATGATCTTATCTGACTCCTGCTGCTTTGAGGATCGCTCTTAGAGTGCCACTGGCGACCTCTCTAGCATGGTGATGACTCATCGTGAAGTGGATTGTTTGGTCGATGCAATAGAAATGCTTTCTTTTTAAAAAGCAAATTAGTTAGACTGATTTTTTGCAAAGATAAAAAAATATTCAAAACTGATATCCATAATTTTTGATTTAAGTAGAATTCTACTACCTATATCGTTTTAATGATTTCTTTAATTCAGTAGCTAGTTCATTTCTAAATGCTTTGGGTTCCAGCACTTCCAGCTCAGATCCTTCACGGAGGATTTCTTGGCGAAAGTCGAAGGTGGGTGCCATGAAATACTCAAAGTCGGAGTACAGCTCCGTGGTTGCGATTTCCTTTTGTGAGTGGTGTTTCGGAAGTGTCCTTAGCAGGGGGATCATCATTCCGTAAGCGCGTAGAACAATGCGTATTGGCTCTTTTCCAATGAAAGTTCCAAAATAGTGTCTGAAGAAGTCTTCCGCTAGGAAATCGGGATCCAATGTGAATGTCTGGTTGGTTTCTTCAAGTGAGGTTACGCGGTCGAGGGCATAGATTCGAAGTTCATTGTATTGTGGAGCTGTTTTGCCTAACAGATACCATCTTTGTCGGAATAGTTTAAGGCAGTATGGCTCGATGAGCATGTTCTTAGCCTCTGAGGCATAAAAACTTTGGTGGGTCATCGTCAGCCGGTGGTTGCTCTTGATGGCTTTGATGATGGTTTGGAG